>Ga0123356_10000915_pt1 | contig 32624 bp, 26 predicted proteins | sample TergutEmb28metaG_2_FD_92546 | JGI IMG/M metagenome (GOLD analysis project Ga0123356, IMG submission 92546) | Embiratermes neotenicus P3 segment gut microbial communities from Petit-Saut dam, French Guiana - Emb289 P3 | ecosystem: Host-associated > Arthropoda: Insects > Digestive system > Gut ...
CCAGCAGGTCCGCCTCCGAGACCACGCCGACAACCCTGTTGTCCTCGTCGAGCACCGGGAAAGCGCTTACCCGGTGCTCACGCAGCCGCGTTGCCATCTCCTTGAATGGCGCATTAGCCCGGACGGCGACCACGTGTGTCGTCATGACGTCCTTTACCGTGGCGTTCATCGCAATCGCCCCTTTCTTGGCGCATCGCTGATGACTCCAGTCCACTCCTTTGGCCGTCCCGGCCGTACCGTCGAATGCCCCGACAAAAGGGGACCAAAGGCCGTTGCCTTGCGGAAAAGAAAGGGCGGGAGGGGCTCGCCTCCGCCTCTCGCGGATTCCGATTGCGCGGTGCACAGGCCGGTCCGCTCACCAGCCCCGTTGCTTCGCGTCTCCTCGGGTCCCTCCCGCCACTTCCTAGGAAACGCTCCCCGCACTCACCTAACAAGGGGCCGAAAGTCCCGACTGCGGAGGTGGGTGCGGACAGCACAGTGGCGGGCCACCCTGCTGCGGTGGCCCGCCACTGACTGCCGTTACCAGTTACCGGCTGCTATTCGGCGCCGAAGGACTTGATCTCGTTGAGTTCGGTCTCGGACAGCTCGCGGGGGACCTCGCCCTTGGCGAGCTTGGCGGACTGGACCTGGTGGCGGATTTTCTCCACGACCTCGGGGTTGGCGAGGGTGGTGATGTCGCCCACGTCGGTGAAGTTGGAGGTCGCGGCGATCACGCGGCGCATGATCTTGCCGGACCTGGTTTTCGGCATGTCGGGGACGATCCAGATGTTCCGCGGGCGGGCGATCTTGCCGATGTCGGTGACGATCGCGTCGGTGACCTTCGCGGCGACCGCGGGGGTAGGTTCGATGCCCGGCTTGAGCGAGACGTACATCTCGACGACGCGGCCGCGGATGTCGTCCATGACGGGGACCGCGGCTGCCTCGGCGATCTCGGGCACGGTCAGTGCGGCCGACTCGAGCTCCTTCGTGCCGAGCCGGTGGCCGGCCACGTTAATCACGTCGTCGACCCGGCCGAGGATCCGGAAATAGCCGTCGGCCGCCTGGACCGCGCCGTCGCCGGCGAAGTAGGGCCAGTCGTGCCAGTCCTTGCTGTCCGGGTCCTTGTTGTACTTGGCGTAGTAGGTCGAGACGAACCGCTCTGGCTGGCCCCAGATCGTCTGGAACCCGCCGGGCCAGGGGTTGCGGATGCAGATGTTGCCCGCCTTGCCGCTGCCCTGGGGCACCTCGTTGCCGTCCTCGTCGAGGATGACCGGGTAGATGCCCAGCACCGCCGGGCCGCAGGAGCCCGGCTTCATCGGGTCGATGCCGGGCAGCGTGGAGCCGAGGAACCCGCCGGTCTCGGTCTGCCACCAGGTGTCGACGATGACCGCCTCGTCCTTGCCGACGTTGTCGTAGTACCAGCGCCAGACTTCGGGCTCGATCGGCTCGCCGACCGTGGTCATGTGCTTGAAGTGGAAGTCGTACTTCGCTGGCTCGTCCGGGCCGACCTTGCGGAGCATCCGGATCGAGGTGGGGGAGGTGTGGAAGATGTTCACGCCGAGCTGCTTGGCGACCCGCCACGGCCGTCCCGCGTCCGGGTAGTTCGGGGTGCCCTCGTAGATCACGCTGGTGGTGCCGAGCGCCAGCGGGCCGTAGACGATGTAGGAGTGGCCGGTGATCCAGCCGATGTCGGCCATGCACCAGTACGTGTCGTCGGGGTGGATGTCCTGGTAGAACTTCGAGGTCCCGGCCACGTAGGCGAGGTAGCCGCCGATCGAGTGCTGGCAGCCCTTCGGGCGGCCGGTCGTGCCCGAGGTGTACATCAGGAACAGCGGGTCGGTCGCGGCCAGCCGCGCCGGCTCGACGACCTCGCCCTTGTGCGCCGCCAGCAGGTCGTCGACGAACACGTCCCGCCCTTCGACCAGCGGCGTCTTGGCGGAGTACTGGCCCGGGTAACGGCGGAAGATCAGGACCTTGTCGACCTCCTGCCCTTCCTTCGCCGCCGCCTCGACCGCCTCATCGGCCTTGACCTTGTGGTCGAGCAGGTCGCCGCTGCGGTAGTAGCCGTCCATGGTGACCAGCACCCGCGAGGCGGAGTCCGCGATCCGGTGCCCGGCCGCGGTGCCGGAGAACCCGGCGAACACCTGCGAGTGGACGATGCCGAGCCGGGCCGCGGCCAGCATGGCGATCGGCAGCTCAGGGACCATCGGCATGTGGAACGTGATCCGGTCGCCGGCCTTGAGGCCGAGGTCCTTCAGCACGGCCGCGAACTCGTTGACCCGCACGTACAGCTCCCGGTACGTGATCGCCTGGTGCGCGTCGCTCTCGGGCTCGGGCACCCAGATGAGCGCCGCCTTGTTCGGGTGCGTCTCCAGGTGCCGGTCCACGCAGTTGTAGGAGGCGTTGATCTCGCCGCCGACGAACCACTTCCAGAACGGCGCGTTGGAGGTGTCAAGCGTGGTGTGCCACGGCTTGTACCAGGTAAGCAGGTCCGCATACGCGCGGAAGCACTCCGGGTATTTGTCCTCGGTGAACTGCTCACGGATCGCCGGGTCGGACGCGTTCGCCTGCTGCACGAATTTCGCGGGCGGCGGGTAATAGCCTTCCTCGCGCCAGTGCACCGCGATGAGAGCCTCGGACGATTCCGATACCTCGTCGTCAGTCAGGTCGTTGAGATCGTCAGCCATATATATCTCCTCCGCGTCCCTGCGTCGGCGCGCCAAGCGGCGCTGTACGGATCTAGTTATCGCCTTGACTAATCCGTGGTAGGCGTAAACCAAACTTAACGCGCACGCCTTGCTCCCGCTATGGGGGTGAGGTGCCGTTCTGCCGCTGGATAGGGGCTTAGGTCCGCACTGTGTCCGGTCCGGCGGCCCTGCCGCGGGGCCGGGTGGCCGGCCGACACTCAGCTTGGGACGTGTCCTGGGAGGTGGGCCAGATGCGTAAGCCGGTAGTCGTTGCCGTGGATGGTTCAGAGGCGTCGCTGCTCGCGACGGAATGGGGTGCCTGCGAGGCGCAACGGCGTAATGCGCCACTGCGGATCGTGGCCGCGCCGGGGCTGCCGCCCCGGTTGCACGCGTACGAGGCGTCGTCCGTCACGGTGGCGAACGCGCTGCGCGGGCTAGCCGCGCGCGGGCTCGCGGCGGCGGTTGAGCGGGTCTCCGAGGTGGCTCCGGCGGTCATGGTCGACACCGACCTGATCGACGGTCCGCCCGCGCTTGCGGTGACCGAGAGCGCGTCGGGCGCGGAGCTGCTCGTGGTCGGCGCGCGCGGGTCGGGCGGATTTACCGCGCTCGTGCTCGGATCGGTGAGCAGGCACGTGGCGACTTATGCGCCCTGCCCGGTGGTCGTGGTCCGGGAAGCGACGGCGGCGGTCCACCGGGAGATCGTGGTTGGCGTCCGGGACCCGGACGACTCATACGCGGCGCTTGACTTCGCGTTCGAGGAGGCGGCCCTGCGCCGGGCACGGCTGCTGGTCGTGCACGCGGTGTCGCTGCCGATCGCGGTGGCCGGCATTCCTCCGGCCGCCAGGACAGCAGTCACGGAAGTGGCGTCCGAATCGGCCCGGCGGCTGACGGAGATGGTAGGGCACTGGCTGGAGAAGTACCCGGATGTGGAGGCCCGCTCGGATGTGCTGCGCAGCCATCCGGCGCATGTGCTCGCCAGCCTCTCGGCGCGAGCCGACCTCGTGGTCGTAGGGCGCCACGGCGCCCCGGGCAAGCCGGGTGGCAGTTCGATTCAGCACGCGGTACTCGGGCACGCAGGCGGGCCGGTGGCTATCGTGCCGTCCGCTGGCTGAGCGTCGGCCCATGGGCGGACTGCGGCCAGGGTCAGCCTGAAGGCTGGCTAGGCGCCGGCCGGCACGGCCGTCTGGCGCGGCAGGGCGACGGTAGCGAGTGACGGCTGGCGAACCTCGGGAAACGCCTCGTCCATCCCGGTGATGCGCATGATCCGCAGCAGCGACGGGCGGGCCGCCGTGAGCGTGACCGAACGGCCCGAACGCCTGGCATGTCCGGCGACGCGGGCGAGCACGCCCAGGCCGGCCGCGTCGCAGAAGGTCAGGTCGGCCAGGTCGATCGTGACCGGGCCATGCTGGTTGTCAACGACGTCCCGGAGGTAGGCGTAGGTCTGGTCGGCGGTCGCGATGTCCAGTTCGCCGCGCATCAGGACGGTCGCCGCGCCATCGGCGGCAACCTGGCAAGAGAGTTCCAGTTGCAGCGCACGCACAAACTCAATCCGTGCCCCCATAGCCCCGTTACTTTCTCCCTTAGGCACGCCTCGGTCCCCCACGACACGGCCCACCCGAACCATCAACATCCCCTCCAAGATCGTAGTGAACCAAAGGGACTCTCTGCACCAACCTCGTCTCATTTCGTTACATCCCTCACCACCCGGACGGGATGCCCCAGTAGTGGTTGCTCTACTGGGCATTGAAGGCGGCCAACCTTATGGGTGCACCGCCTTGTTACTGAATACAACGTCAGAACCGCCCAGATGGTTCTCAAGTTCTTCCGGCGGTTTGCGCCGTCTGGTCCCGGTGCCGGTCAGTGACCATGAAAGCAAGGCTCGGGCAGTGATCTAGATCACTGCCCGAGCCCCAGCTTCAGCACTGCCCGAGCCCCAGCTTCCCGGTCAGCTGGTCACCGTCGGGTGGGCCGGACGGTCCGCCTCGGTCGTGTCCAGACCGGCCGGCCGGCCGGCCGCCTGTCCCCAGGACCGCCAGATCAGCCGGTGCACGGGGATCAGCCGCGGGACGTCACGCAGGCCCGGGATGAACGGGACGAACAGCAGCAGCATCGTCGCGGCCCCGGTCATGTAGATCGCGATCAGGTCGACGTTGACCGAGTTCTCCCAGCCCGGCACGTGGTACCAGAGCTGGTAGAGCCAGAGCCACGGCTGGCCGGGGTAGCTGCCGGTCTCGTTCATCACGCCCCACTGGTCGCCAGTGAGGTTCATGGCGCTCGCCTGGTTGGCGTAGTACTGGCCGTCCTCGAGGAAGAGCAGCGGCTTGGTGAAGTTCGTGCCGTAGAACGGCTGCTGTGCGGACAGGTCGCCGTCGAGCGCGCCGCTGCGGGCGAGCGTGAGCTCGGTGGCCATCATGACCGGCACCGGACCGTCGCTGGCAGCCGGCACCACCGGGGTCCCGTTGGTGAAGGTGACCTTGGTAACGGCGTTGCCGTAGTTGGTCGCCCACGTGTTCTGCTGTGCCGCCGAGGCGGCGTTGTACTGGCTGAGCGCCGCGGCCAGCTGCGGGTCGGTTGGCGCCGCCTTGGCCAGCGGCTCGAGCACGAACGTCTGCGCGGGGTGGATCGGCTGCGTGACGCCGAACCAGTTGGCCGGGGCGAACCCCTCGCTCTGCGGCGTGCCGTTGGTGTTGTACGGGGGCCCGTAGGTCGCGGTCAGGCTGGTCCCGTTCAGTTCGCTCGCGGCTGTGGCGAGGAAGTCCGCCGGCGCGACCTTAACCCAGCTCTGCAGCGTGACGGGTGGGTCGTCGGGGGAGGAGAGCACGCTGGCGAGTCCGACCGTCAGTACCAGCGCGACGAGCGAGGCGATCGCGCCCTCCTTGAGGATGTCGTACCGCTTGTTCGGCCCGCGCCAGGGGGCAGCGTCGGCCGCCCGCCGTGCGCGCCGCTGGTCGCGTGCGTCCTTGCTGGTCAAAGCGGCGAGGCTGGGCATCCGCCAGGCCGGCCTCCCGGCCGGTAGCGGGTGGCTCACACCACGGATCCGCACCAGCAGGAGGTGTGCGCCGACGATGGCGACGAGCACCAGCGGGATCAGCACCACGTGCCACAGCAGCATCTGGCCGAAGTTCATCAAGTTGAAGAACGCGCCCACCCCGACCGCGTTGAACGCGTCCTTGCCGTTGGTGGCGATCCACTGCGAGTCGAAGTTCTGCTGCGAAAGGTACCCGGTGAAGCACTCGACGATCGAGGCGAGGAAGGCCACCACGCCGGTCATCCAGGTCAGCCACCGGCGCCCGCGCCAGGCGGCCATCCAGAACTTGCCCCACAGGTGGATGACCATGAACGCCATGAACAGCTCGACGCTCCACAAGTGGACGCTGTTGAAGAAGTGCCCGACCGGATTCGTGTGCCACCAGTCGGTGCCGCCGATCGCGATGGTGAAGCCGCTCACGATCGCCATGCCGAGCGCGGCGAGCGACGCCACGCCGAACACGTAGATCCAGGAAGCGACATAGGCGGGCTGCCGGTCGGGCAGCAGCTTGCCCGGCGGAAGCAGCCGCAGCCCGAGGCGCCGGACCCGGGCGGTCCACATCCGGCTGTCCTCCTCCAAGGACGCTTCCTTGTCTACGGCCAGGTACGCGTTGTCGGCCTTCGCGCCGGCCGTGCCCGCGGTCGCGTCGGCTCCGCCGGCCGGCTGCGCCGGAAGCCCGTGCCTGCGACCCGGGAAGGGCAGCAGCAGCGCTGCCCCGAAGATGACCACCATCACCGCGATCAGCACGAGGTTGGCCTCGGACACGGTGAAGATGGACCAGTTCATATAGCTGCCTGGTGAATTAAGGTCGATGGCGAGTACGCCATGCCCAGCCGCGGTGAGGGGATCCATCGCCGGTCTCTCCTGATCGCCTGCGCCCTCCGGTTGGAAGGCGAATATGTTGACCCGACAACAATGTGACGCGGACCGTCCGGCCAGGCAGGGATGGGAGTCACGGGATGTACGGGACCTTGGTCCCGGGCCGCCTGCCGTTACGCTGGTAGCCGCAAACTGGTGCATGCCGTACCAGAGTCGGGCAAGGGGTGGGGGATGCCGGTGAGCGGGAGCGTCGCCATTGACCTCGGAACGGTCAACACGCTGATCTGGATCGAAGGTCGTGGTCTGGTGCTCGAGGAGCCGTCGGCCATCGCCGTCGACGCCACGACCGGCTCGATCGGCGCTATCGGTGCGGCCGCCGACGCCCTGACGGACAAGGAACCCAGGGATATCACGGTCATCCATCCGCTGCGCGACGGCGTGATCGCGGACCTGGACGCCACGTCGGCGATGCTGCACGGCTTCCTGCGCAAGGCGGGCGTGCGTAACGGGCCGTTCAAGCGGCGCGCCGTGGTCTGCGTTCCGGGCGGCGCCACCTGGGTCGAGCGCCGGTCGATCGCGGCGGCGCTGGCGGCGGGCCGGCCCCGGTATGTCGTCCAGCTGGTCGACGAGCCGGTCGCCGCGGCGGCGGGGGCGGGGGTTGACCTGTCCGCGGGCGCGGGCGGCTTTGTCGTCGATGTCGGCGGCGGGACCACCGAGGTCGCGGCGGTGGCCGGCTGGCAGGTCGTGCGCGCTGAGTCGCTGCGGATGGCGGGGAACATGATGGACGAGGCGATCGTGAACGCAGCCCGGGCCGGCCTTAGCCTGATCCTCGGCGTCCGGGCGGCGCGCCAGCTCAAGACGGAACTCGGCCTGACCGGCGGGCTGGACGGCTGGGCGGAAGCCTTCGGGCTGGACGCCGCGCGCCGGACGCCGCGCGTCGAGAAGGTGCCTGGCGACCTGGTGGCGAGCGCGCTGGAGCCGACGGTGTCCGCCATCGCGACGACGGTGCACCGAGTGCTCTCCGATATCCCGGCTGGGCTAGCCGAGGACGTGGTGCGCGGACAGATCAGGCTCTGCGGTGGCGGAGCGCTGCTGCCCGGTCTGGCCAGCCGGCTCGCGGAGGAGGCGGGGATCGGAGTCGTCGTGGCTGAAGACCCGCTCCGCTGCGTCGTGCGCGGCGCGGCCGCCATGCTCGACGCCCGCAAGGTGCCCGGGGTCCCCGGAATCTAGCTCCCTTCGGCCCTAACGGCAGGCGCCTTACCGGCATGGCCTGGTGAGTATGACGACCTTTGCTCATCGGGCTCCCACCGGGGCGTCTGGCCGGCCGGCCGAGCCGGCGTCCCGGTGGCTTGCGCTTGCCGTGCTGTGCGTGACGCTGCTGATGGTCACGCTGGACGTCACGGTGCTGAACGTCGCGCTGCCGACCATCGTGCGCGACCTGAACGCGACGACCACGGATCTGCAGTGGATCGTCGACGCGTACGTCATCGTCTTCGCCGGGCTGCTGCTGTCGGTGGGCAGCCTGGCCGACCGGATCGGCCGGAAGAAGGTGTTCCTGGCCGGCCTGGCGCTATTCGCCGCCGGATCGGCCTGGGCGGCGTACTCCGGATCGGTGGGGATGCTGATCGCGGCGCGGGCTGGCATGGGCGTCGGCGGAGCCTTCATGATGCCGTCTACGTTGTCGCTCATCACGAGCATCTTCACCGACCCGGTGGAACGCCAGCGGGCCATCGGCCTGTGGGCCGCCACGACCGGGTTGGGGGCTGCGCTCGGCCCGATCGTCGGCGGCCTGTTGCTGACGCGCTTCTGGTGGGGATCGGTGTTCCTGATCAACGTGCCGATCGCCGTCGTTGGCTTCGGCTGCGCGATCCCGCTGATCCCTGACTCGCGGAAGCCGGACGCGAAGGCTCCGGACATCGCCGGGGTGGTGCTGTCGATCGCCGGGTTCGGGCTGCTGCTGTGGTCGCTCATCGAGGCGCCGGTGCGGGGATGGACCTCGGTCCGGGTGCTCGCCGCCGGGATCGGCGGCCTCGCCGTACTCGCGTTGTTCGCCGTCTGGGAGCAGCGGTCCGCGCACCCGATGCTTGACATGCGGTTCTTCCGGAAGCGGGAGCTGTCCGGCGCGGTCTGCTCGGTCGGCCTTGCCACCTTTGGCCTGTACGGTGCGCTGTTCGTGATGACCCAGTGGCTTCAGTTCAGCCTGGGGTACTCAGCGCTCAGGGCCGGCCTGTGCGTGCTGCCCGCGGCCGGCGCGATCGCGATAGTCGCCCCGTTCTCCACCGTGGGCATGCGGAAGGCCGGCATCAAGTACACGATCGCGGCCGGGCTGCTCATCGACTTCGGCGGGTTCCTGCAGATCTCGACCGCGACGGCCGCTTCGGGCTACGCGAGCGTCGTGCCCGGTTTGCTGCTGCTCGGCGTCGGCACCGGCTTGGTGATCCCGGCGGCCACTGAATCGGTCATGGGCTCGCTGCCCAGCGGTGACCTGGGCGTGGGTTCCGCCACCAACGGCACCTTCCTTCAGGTCGGCGGGGCACTGGGGGTCGCGGTGATCGGCTCCCTGCTCACCACCAGGTACACCAATGACATCGTGAGCACGCTCGCCCGCTACCACGTGCCAGCGGCCTACCTGGGCACGATCAAGGGGTCCCTGAGCGGCGCCCTTGAGGTCGCCGCACGGGCGGGCGGCTCGCTTGGCACCGCCCTGGCGGACTACGCCAGGCAGGCGTTCGTCAGCGGCATGGACCTCGGGCTGCTTACCGGCGCCTTCGTCGTGCTCGGCGGCTGCCTGGTGGCGCTGATCGTCCTCCCCGGCCGCGGCGGTGCCGGGGGGCGCGGAACCCCCCGGTAACCCGGATTACGGGACCTAGCCGTAGCGTTTACCCATTGCTGACTGAACGCCGGTCGGTAGGGAAGAAACGCATGACCGGTCCGCGCCAGAGCGTTGCCCGGGTGTCGGCATGCCGAAAGGGGTATTTGCGATGAGCAAGCAAGCCTCGCCGCCGCCGCCAGGCGACAAGCCGGCCTCGGGGAACCCGCCGCCGCCCCCGCCCAAGTGGCGGCACTGGCTGCTCCCGATCGCGCTGGTCATCGGGTTTTTCCTCTGGCTTTTCCTGCCCGCCGTACATCAGGCGGGGCAGACCACGCTCACGTACTCGCAGTTCATGTCCGACGTCGCCGCCCACAAGGTCGCCACCATCACCACGTCTCCCACGGCCGGAGGGACCAGCTCCGGGACGCTGACCGACGGGACTAACTACTCCGTCGTCTTCCCGACCCAAGCGGGTGAGGGTGTCCTCAACACGATCACGGCGTCCGGTGTCAAGGTGACGGGCGGATCGTCATCTCCGGGGTTCGGCACCGAACTGCTGAACTGGCTCATCATCCTGGGACCGATCGCGCTCATCATCTGGTTCTGGACCAGGCTGAACCGGGGCATGGCGGGTCAGATGCAGGGCGTGCTCGGCGCCGGGCGGTCACGGGCCAAGGTCTTCGACGAGGAGCGCCCGTCCACCACGTTCGCCGACGTGGCCGGCTACGAGGGCGCGAAGTCGGAGATCAACGAAGTGGTCGATTTCCTGCGCAACCCGGACAGGTACGCGCGGGCGGGCGCTGTGGTGCCCCGCGGCGTGCTCATGGTCGGCCCGCCCGGCACCGGCAAGACGCTGCTGGCCCGGGCCGTGGCCGGGGAGGCGCACGTCCCCTTCTTCTCCGTGACCGGGTCGAGCTTCGTTGAGATGTTCGTGGGCGTCGGCGCCGCGCGCGTGCGTGACCTGTTCGCGGAGGCGCGTAAGCGGTCCCCGGCGATCATCTTCATCGACGAGGTGGACGCGATCGGCCAGCGGCGCGCCGGGCAGGGCGCGGTGGTCGCCAACGACGAGCGAGAGCAGACGCTCAACCAGCTGCTCGCCGAGATGGACGGCTTCGACCCGACGATGGGCATCGTGGTCCTTGCCGCGACCAACCGGCCTGAGGTCCTCGACCCGGCGCTGCTGCGCCCCGGCCGGTTCGACCGGCAGGTCACGATCCCGCTGCCCAATGTGAGCGAACGGGCCGCGATCTTGCGGGTGCACGTCCGCGGTAAGCAACTGGCATCCGACGTGGACCTGTCCGTGGTCGCCCGCGGCACCCCGGGCTTCTCCGGTGCCGACCTGGCCAACCTGGCGAATGAGGCGGCGATCTTCGCCGTGCGGGACAGCCGGAACGTGGTCACGGCCGAGGACTTCTTCGCCGCGCGGGACCGGATCATCCTCGGCCGCCGCGAAGGGTCGAACGTGCTGCTCCCCGAGGAGAAGCACGCGGTCGCCGTGCACGAGTCCGGTCACGCGATGGTGGCGGCGCTGTCCGAGCACGCCGACCCGGTGGCGAAGGTGACGATCCTGCCGGCTGGCCAGGCGCTCGGCGTCACCGAGCAGCTCCCGCTTGTGGAGCGGCACATGTACGGCGAGGACTACCTGTACGACTCGCTCGCCGTCCGGCTCGGCGGCCGCGCGGCCGAACTGGTCGTGCTCGGCCAGGGCTCGACCGGCGCGGGCAACGACCTGGCAGGTGCGACCGACCTGGCGACCAAGATGGTGCGCGAGTTCGGCATGTCGGCGGCGCTGGGACCGGTGGGGTACCCCGAGGGCGGCTCGGTCTTCCTCGGCGGCGGCGGTCCGGGCATGTCAAGCCGGCCGTACGCGGAGGCGACCCAGGCGGTGATCGACGGCGAGGTCGCCAAGCTGCTGCGGGACGCGGAGAACCGCGCCGTCGAGCTGCTGCGAACGCACCGGCTCGAGCTCGACTCGCTGGTGAACCTGCTGCTTGAGCGGGAGACGGTGGACGGCTCGGACGTCTACCGGCTGGCCGGACGGCCGGACCGCTCGGCGGGCCTGTCCGCGCCAGGAGTCATGGTCGGGCCGCACGCCATGGACGCCGAGATCACCAGCTCTGACGGTTCCACGTCCGGGCCGTGACCAGCCAGTCCTTATCCCACCCGGCCAGCCGGCGGCGGTACAGGACCAGGTGGATGACGCCGCCCGCGCCAAGGGACATGACGATCATCCCGGCGACCGCGCCGATCGTCGCCGCGTCCCGCTGACTGACTACCTGCGCCGTCGCGAGCGGCGGGCTGACCAGGTCGCCTTGCTGGTCGGTCCAGACGGTGACCTCGGTTCCCTTGGGGCTTCCTACTTGCGCGAGCACCAAGCCGGACTTGTGCAGGCCGGTGACCGACGTCCAGGTGGCCGACGCCGGCACGGCGGCGGTCAGTGTGTAACCGGTCACATCGCCGCGGGCGGTCGCGGTCAGGGCGGCCTCGACTTGATGCCTTGTCGCCAGCTGTTCCTGCTGGGTGGCCAGCGCGCCCTCGTACGCCGCATGGCTCGCCGCGTGCGCGGCGAATGGCGCGATCGCGGCCGACGCGACGAACAGCCCCCCGAGCAGGAAGGTCTCCGCCCTGTCGATCCGGCGGCGGAGCGGGTTGCCGTCCGGCCGCAGCCCGCGGACCTGCCGCCACAGCCACCGATCCCGAATCCCCGGTGCCAGCTGGGACTTGCGTTCCGGCTTCTTAGGGTGGTTCCCGAACCCCATCACAGTCACCCTCACCCATCGACCGTCCGTTGCAAGGGAATGACGTGCATTCCGACTCCCATAAGCTACGATGCGGTCTCGTCACGTAGTAACACTAGGGCCTATCTCCGGGGTGGGGTCGGGACTTTCGACCGTGAATACGGTCGCACTAGGCTTGGGATATGGACAACGGTGACGGTGGGGGCATTTTGCCTCAGCTCCGCCTGGATGATCTGCTGTCGGAGCTGCAGGTGCGGCTTGAGGCCGTGCTCGCGACCAGGGACCGGATGCACGGGCTGCTTGAGGCGGTCATCGCGATCGGCTCCGGCCTCGACCTTGAGGGGATGCTGCGCCGGATCGTCGAGGCAGCGGTCGAGCTCGTGGATGCCCGGTACGGTGCACTCGGCGTCATCGGCGAAGAACAGCAGCTCATTGAGTTCGTCCCGGTGGGCCTGGACGCGGATGAGATCGCCAGGATCCACCACTGGCCCGAAGGGCACGGCCTGCTCGGCCTGCTGATCAAGGAGCCGCACCCGCTGCGGCTGGCCGATATCGGGGCGCACCCGGATTCGTCGGGGTTCCCGGCGGGTCATCCCGCAATGAAGACGTTCGTCGGGGTTCCGGTCCGGGTCAGGGATCAGGTCTTCGGCAATCTTTACCTGTCGGAGAAGCGCGGTGGCGGCGAGTTCACCGAGGACGACGAGGCGGTGCTGACCGCGCTTGGCGCCGCGGCGGGTGTCGCTGTGGAGAATGCCCGGCTGTATGAGGAGGCCACCCGGCAGCAGCGCTGGCTGCGGGCAAGCAGTGAGCTGACGATCGCCCTGCTGTCCGGCGCCACCCCGGCGGAGGTGCTCGGCGACCTCACCAGGCAGGCGCTCGAACTGTCGGGCGCCGACCTGGTGCTCCTCGCGCTGCCCGATGAGGACGGCCGCCGGCTCACCCTGGAGTACGCGGAGGGGGACGGCGCGGCCGAGGCCCGCGGCCTCGTGGTGCCCGCCGGGCAGTCGCTGTCCGGTCAGGTGCTGGAGACCGGGGCGCCGGTCACGGTCGATAACTTCGCGGCGGACGAGCGGACGGCAGATGTCACGCGGCTTCCGCTCGGTCACATCGGACCGGCGGTGCTGTTCCCGCTCGGGGCGCCGGGCAACGTGCGCGGCGTGCTCACCGTCGGGCGCCGCCAGGGCGAGCCGCCGCTGCAGCAGGGAGCCGCCAGCGTGGTAGCGGCCTTCGCCGCTCAGGCGGCGGTCGCGATCGAGCTGGCGGCCCGCCGGATGGACGCCGAGCAGCTGTCGGTGTTCGAGGACCGGGACCGCATCGCCAGGGACCTGCACGACCTCGTCATCCAGCGGCTGTATGCGACCGGCATGTCGCTGGAGGGCACCATGCCGATGATCACCAGGCGCGAGGTGTCCGACCGGGTCCGGAACGCCGTGGACGCGATGGACGACACGATCAGGGACATCAGGGCGACGATCTTCGCCCTGCAGTCCCGGCGCCAGCCCAGCTCGCCTAGGCTGCGGGCCGATATCGCCGCGCTCGTCGACGAGATGACCGAGATGCTCGGCTTCGCTCCCGCGGTGCGGCTGGGCAGCGGGCTGGACTCGCGCGCGACCGGGGAATTGTCCGAGCAGGTGCTCGCCGTGCTGCGCGAGGCGCTGTCGAACGCCGCCAGGCACTCCGGTGCCACCCGTGTCGACGTGACGGTGGACACCGACGGCAGCGGCATGCTGACCGTGCTCGTCCGCGACAACGGCCGGGGCATCGGCGAAACGACCAGGCGCAGCGGCCTGGGCAACATGGCCGACCGGGCGGAAAAGCTCGGTGGCGAGCTGCGGCTGTCGTCCCCGGAGGACGGCGGTACCGAACTGGAGTGGAAGGTTCCGGTGCCGCCCGAACCTGCGAGCAGGGACGATGATGAGCTGCGGCCGTCGCCGCCCGGCAAGTACCCGCTGTGAGACGGGCGTAACAGCGAGGCCGGCCTAACGGTAATGCCCGGCGGAGCTGTCATGCCCGGAGCTGGCATGCCCGTGGTCACCGTGCCTGTGGTCACCGTGCCCGTGGTCGGCGTATCCAGGCTCCCCGCCCTCGCCGAACACCCGCGCCGCGTACGCGGCGGCCTGAGTGCGGCGCTCCATGCCAAGCTTGGCGAACAACGCGGAGATGTAGTTCTTGACCGTCTTCTCGGCGAGGAACAGGTGCTCGCCGATCTGGCGGTTGGTCAGCCCCTCGCCGATCAGTTCCAGGATGCGCTTCTCCTGCGGGGTTAGCCCGGCGAGCGGGTCCTGCTTGGCCGACTGGCCGCGCAGCCGCGCCATCAGCTGGCTGGCCGCCCTCGGGTCGAGCATCGACTGCCCGGTGGCCACCGTGCGTACCGCGCCGACAAGGTCGGTGCCGCGGATCTGCTTGAGCACGTAGCCTGCCGCCCCCGCCATCACCGCGTCCATCAGCGCGTCGTCGTCGGCGAAAGAGGTGAGCATGAGGCAGGCGACCTCGGGCATCCGGGACCGGATCTCCCGGCAGACCGTGACACCGTCACCATCCGGCAGCCGCACATCGAGGACCGCCACATCGGGGCGGAGCGCGGGAATCCGGGCGATCGCAGAGGAAGCGGTGCCCGCCTCGCCCACGACTTTGATGTCACCCTCGGCTTCCAGCATGTCCTTCACGCCCCGCCGGACGATCTCGTGATCGTCGAGGAGGAACACCGAGATCGGCTTGCTGACACCGCTTTCACTCACTGGCGCTCCCACGACGGTCTCCTGTACTCAGCCTGTTCTTTACTACAGACGTTATGCGCTGGGTCACACATCCTCCAAGGACCTACGTCCTCATGCCTCCAGCTGGACGGTACCCTCGGCTGTATGGCCCATGGCATTTCCGCGCTTCCGCAGTTCATCCCCAGCCCGCCGATTAACAGCTTTCATGTCGGCCCGCTGGACATCCACTTTTACGCCTTGGGCTACATCATCGGGATCGCCCTGGCGATCCTGATTACCCGGCGGCGCTGGCGCGCGCTCGGCGGTGACCCTGATCTCGTTTACGATGTCGCGCTGTGGGTCGTTCCCGCCGGGATCATCGGCGGCCGGATCTACTTCGACCTCACCACACCGGCCGACATCCCGCATGTGTGGTACGGGGTGTTCGCGGTCTGGACTGGCGGGCTCGGCATCTGGGGCGGCGTTGCGGTCGCCGCCGCGGTTGGGGCCTGGCGGATCCACCGGCTCGGCATCACCGTCGGGCCCTTCGCCAATGCCATTGCGCCCGCGCTGCTCGTCGCCCAGGCGATCGGCCGGATCGGGAACTACTTCAACAAGGAGCTCTTCGGGAAGCCGACCACGCTGCCGTGGGGCCTGGAGATCCCCTACGCCTACCGGGTGTCCGGCGGTATCCCGGCGCACGACCTGGGCTTTTCGACCTTCCAGCCGTCGTTCCTGTATGAGCTCATCTGGGACCTGGCCTTGGCGGCCTTCCTGGTGTGGCTCGGGCATCACGCGCGAATCAGGCCCTGGGGGCTGTTCGCGCTGTACGTCGCCGGCTACTCCGGGTACCGGATCTTCGAGGAGTCCATCAGGATCGACTCCTCCCAGTACTTCCTCGGGCTCCGGCTGAACATGTTTGTCGCCATTGCCCTGACGGTCGTCGGCTTGGTCTGGTTCGTCCTGGCGCAACGGCGGCCAGAACGGCCCTACACCGTGCTCCCGCCCGGCGCGTCCGAGGAGTCCGCACCCGACGCAGCCGCCGCCATCGCGGCTGACTCCGGCGAGAAAAAGGCAGCGGAGGGGCAGGACGCCGCGGCTGAGCCGGCGGATTCCGGCGAGGCCAGGGCCGGCACGGTTCGTTCGGAAGAATAAGAAATCAATCGGCGGCTATCGCCGCGACCTTCGCCCCCGCGGCCTTGACCAGGTCGGCGGGGGCGATCTCTATCTCCAGCCCGCGCCGGCCTGCACTGCAGAACATCGTCGCCAGCTCGAGCGCGGAGGAGTCGAGGACGACCGGGAGGCGCTTCTTCTGGCCCACCGGGGAGATTCCGCCCGCCACGTAACCGGTGGCGCGTTCGGCGGCGCTTACCTCGGCCAGCACGGCCTTCTTGCCGCCAACGGCAGCGGCGAGGGACTTCAGGTCAAGCTGGCGGTGGACCGGGACCACACCGACCGCGAGGGTGCCGCCGTCTACGTTCGCAACCAGCGTCTTGAAGACCCGCTCCGGGGGTATGCCAAGCGCCTCGCTGGCCTCAAGACCGTAGGAACCGGCCCGGGGGTCGTGCGCATACTCGTGCAGGGTGAACGGGATCTTCGCCCGTTCGAGTGCGATCGTCGCCGTGGTTCCGCGTCCAGCCACGATCGCTAACCATAGCCCCGGCCCGGCCGGCTGGAAAATCGTTAGGCCGGCGGCGGATTGGCTGCGCATAGTGGGCTTATGCGGGTCAGGTTTCAGCGGTTCCCCGATAGGGCGGCCGCCTACTCGGAGATCGAGCGGGATGACGGCGCGGTCTACCGAATGTGGGAGTTCACCAGGGGCGGCAGCGAAATGCCGCATGACCTGCGGCATTTCGTCGTGGAACGAGAGCTCGGCATCACTGATGGCATCTGGGGCTGCATTGCGGCGGGGACGGTCTACAAGAGCATGGAGCACGTGCGGGGACGCGTGACGTTCGCCGGCCGACAGCGGGAGACGGCGCTGAAGAAAGCGCAGCGGGACGGGGTCATGCGGGCCGAACTGTTCGCCAACCTAGTTGAGGCGGTCGCGATGCTCCAGGCGCCGTCGGTTCCCGAGATCCAGCGGCTGACCAGGCAGAACCTGTCCGTCGTCCCGCTCTATGAGCCCGGACAGGATCCGGCCGACGTTGTCGATTCGCCGCCGCCGGAGGTCCTCGGGGCGGCCGCGAGCGCCCTGCAGGTGACGGCGGCGCGCTGGGCCAGGCTGCGGGTAGGGGAGGAACTGGTATACGACTGGCGGCCCGCTGCCGGGAAGGCCCCGGCGGTCCTTGCCGCTGAACGTGCTCGTTCCGCGGTGCCCCCTGCCCAGGTTCCCCGACAGCGGCAACCAGGGCAACGGCAGCCGGGCGAGCGACGCGACCCGCGTCGCTCTGGCAGGCGCGGACCTCGGTAACGTATCGGTTCATGAGCGATGAGCGGCTAGACCGGGAACTGATGGCGCTGGCCCTTGAACAGGCCCGGGCGAGCCTCGCGGTGGGCGGGGTGCCGGTCGGGGCGGTCCTCGCGGCGGGCGGCGACGTGCTCGGTGCCGGGCACAACGAGCGGGTGCAGCACGGCGACCCGGTGGCGCACGGCGAGATCTCCGCGCTGCGCAAGGCAGGCCGTCGCCCCTCATACGCCGGCACCACCCTGTACACGACGCTCTCCCCGTGCCAGCTGTGCAGTGGCGCGGTCCTGCTCTTCCAGATCCCGCGTCTCGTGGTCGGCGAAGCGCGCACGTTCGAAGGCGACCTGGACTTCATCCGGTCACGCGGGGTAGAAGTCGTGCTCCTCGACGATCCCGGTTGCGTCGCCGCGATGGAGGAGTTCCAGACCCGCTATCCGGAGGTCTGGAGCGAGGACATCGGCGGCAGGTAGCGGTCCGGTCCCGAAGCTGTGCCCGGGGACGATCACGAACCGCTGAGCAGCCGCGGGACGAGACTCGTCACGGTGTCGCTCGGGATGGCGAAGCCGATGCCGGGGGCACTGCCGGCCTCGGGGTCGCGGGCGGCGGCAGTCGGGATGCCGATGACATGACCCTCGAGGTCGACCAGGGCGCCGCCGCTGTTCCCTCCGTTGATCGCCGCGCTTGTCTGAATCGCGTCCTCGATCGTCGTGGTGCTGCCGCCCGTCGATGCCGCCTCGGTGACCGTCCGGCTAGTCGCGGAGATGATCCCCTGGGTCACGCTTCCGGTGAGGCCGAGTGGGCTGCCCATAGCCAGCACGATCTGGCCGGCAATAACGTCCTTCGACTGGCCGAACGTGGCCGGGTGCAGTTGTCCGGCGTCGGACGTCACCCGGACGACGGCGAGGTCCTGGGCGGGGTCAGTGCCGAGCACCATCGCGGTCAGCGTGTCGCCGCCGATGGCACCCAGCACTCCGACCTGTCTCGCGGTCCCGACGACGTGCGCGTTCGTCACGATGTCGCCCTTGTCGTCGTACACCACGCCCGAGCCGGTCGAGCTTGACGTGTTGATCTGCACCACCGACGGGAGCACCGCCTTGATTACCGCCTGGAACTGATCCTGCAGCGCGGCGGCCGGGCCCGAGCCGAGAGCCACCGGCGTTCCCGCGGCGGCGGGACTGCCCCCAGCGCCGGAGCAGCCGGCGACCGTGATCAGCAGCGCGAGCAGCACCGCGGTGCAGGTAGCAACCGCCCACCCGGTGACCCGCGTGCGTGACCTGCCGCTCGTGAGCCCGGTGCCTCGCGTGAGTCTGGTGCCCCCGAACCGAGCAGCCATCAGCGATCGCCCCCCGGCGACCATTGTGACATACGCGAAGTAAGTGACTAGCTTCAGACAGTGACTCCGTTTCAGGACACAAGATGGAGCGGTTCACTTCTGTTGTCCGGGTTGTCGCGATGCGTGCCTTCCCGATCCCGGCAGATAAACTCGCACCTTGTGAGCACCGAAGTTTCCGCAGAAGTCAGCAAGCGGTTCCCTGACGTCGCGGCCCTGGCCGCGGCCCTGGACCAGACCGGCTACATGGCCGGGGACCAGCTCGCGTCGGCGCTGTTCCTCTCGGTGCGGATGGGCCAGCCGATCCTGCTGGAAGGCGAGCCCGGCGTCGGCAAGACGCAGGCCGCCAAGTCGCTGGCCGAGGCCCTCGATACCGTCCTCGTCCGGCTCCAGTGCTACGAGGGCATCTCGGCCGCCGAGGCGCTGTATGAGTGGAACTATCCCAAGCAACTGCTGGCCATCAGGCTCGCCGAGGCGACACACGAGACGCTGCGGGAGACCGACCTCTTCCAGGAGGACTTCCTGCTCTCCCGGCCGCTGCTCACTGCACTCGACCACCCGGGGCCACGGCCGGCCGTCCTGCTGATCGACGAGGTGGACCGGGCCGACGACGAGTTCGAGGCGTTCCTTTTCGAGATGCTGGCGGAGTCCTCCGTGACCATCCCGGAGCTTGGCACCCGGCACGCTGTTGTGCCGCCGGTCGTGATTCTCACTTCCAACCGGACGCGAGACCTGCATGACGCGCTGAAGCGGCGCTGCCTGTACCACTGGATCGGGTTCCCCGACGCGGCGCGGGTCGCCTCGATCATCCGGCGGCGGGTGCCCGCGGCGAGCGAAGCGCTGGCCGGCGAGGTCGCGGCGGCCGTCGCGCGGCTGCGTACCCTCGGGCTGACCAAGGCGCCGGGCATCTCCGAGGCGATCACCTGGGCAGGAGCGCTAACCGTCTTCGGTGCGGAGGGCTTGTCCGCGGCGGCGGCGGAGCGCACGATGAGCGTCGTGGTCAAGTACCCGGAGGACGAGCAGACGGTGCTCGAGGCCGGCCTCGCGTCGATCGTGGGACGGGACTTACGGGCGCGTTGAACGGCGCACCTGTCGCGCCGGACTACGCGGCGCTTGCCGCGGTGCTTTCGACTGCGCTGCGGACTGCCGGACTGCCGGCCGGCCCTGATCGCAGCGAGCGGCTTGCCGGGGCGCTCACCGTCATGCGTGCGAGCACGATCGCTGAGCTGCACGCGTGTGCGCTCGCGACGATGGTGTCGGCGCCGAACCAGGTGGACACCTTCGAGCGGGTGTTCAACGAGCTGTTCGGTGCCGGCGTTACCGGGCCGCGACCGCCCGAGGTGACCGCGCCGCAGCAGAACATGGTCGTCGAGTCCGCCGAGCGGGCGGACGGCGAGGACTCCGCCGATGGCGCGGACACCGTTGGCGCAGATGAGCTGCCGCCCGAACTCGCCGGGCTTGACGAGGCGCTCGCGGCCGGGGCAACCGAGTCCGAGCGTGATGCGGATGGCGACCCGGACGGCGACGAGGGCATGCCCGCGGTCCGGCGCGTCGCTTCGATGACCGAGCGACTGCGGGAGCGGGACTTCGCGCAGCTGTCCCCCTCCGAGCTCGCGCAGCTCGCGACGCTGATGCGGCAACTTGTAATCGCGGTTCCGCCGAAACGGACCCGGAGGTACCGGCCGAAGAAGGACGGGGCCCGGCTCGACATGCGGCGCACCATGCGGCAGGCCATCCGGACCGGCGGCGAGCCGGTCCGGATCGCCAGGCGGGCGGTGCGGACCAGGCCGCGGCGGCTGATCGTGCTATGCGACATCTCCGGGTCGATGGAGCCCTACGCGCGGGCGATCCTCCAGCTGATGTACGTGGCAAGCCGGTCGTCGTCGGCCCCCGCGGCGGTTTTCGCAGGTTCGTCGCGGGAGGCGGGACGGCCGAGAACGGAGGTGTTCACCTTCGCTACCCGGCTGACCCGGCTGACGCCGTTTCTCGCGTCCGCATCGCCTGAGACGATGCTTGCCCGCGCCGGGGAGGCCGCCCCCGACTGGGCGGGCGGCACCCGGATCGGGGCGGCGCTGCGCGAGTTCAACGACCGGTACGGGGTGCGCGGGATGGCCCGCGGCGCGGTTGTGCTGATCATCTCCGACGGCTGGGAGACGGGCGACCCGGCGGCGCTCGGTGCACAGCTGGCGCGCCTGCACCGGATCGCCTACCGGATCGTGTGGGCGAACCCCCGGACCCAGTCCGAGCGGTACCGGCCGGAGGTCGGCGGCATGGCGGCGGCCTGGCCGTACTGCGACGCGGTGGTCAGCGCGCACAACTTCGAAGCGCTCGATGACATGCTTGAGGCGCTGCGCGCCCCCCGGGTTCACCGGCCGTCTTTCGTGCCGCAGGCCGGGGCCGAACCCGCACTCGCGGCCGCTGCGTCCACTGCCGCGGAGGCGAGTCAGCCGCTGGCCTTGTCGCTGCCGATCACCCAGCACCTTGGACTCCGCTGGGCGCCGTGGCGCGACAACTGACCACCGTCTCCGGAGACAGCGCCGTATGCCGTCGGCGGCGCCGGTTACAGCTTCCCGCTGATCGCTCGTTCGATGGTGATGATGGCCGCGGCGATTTCGGATACCGGGCCCGCCGCGGCACCTAGCTTTGCGAGAAGCCTTCGAACCCGCGGGATGTCGGGACGGTCGGTGGCCACCTCGGCCGCTGCTTCCGCTGCCGCCTCGCGGGCGCTGGCCTCATCGGTCAGCTCGTCGGCGTGCTCACGGATGACGTCGAGCAGGTCGTCTATGAGTTCAGCGATTTCCTCGCGCACTGACCCGGCGGAATCTCCAGTCCCCAGCACCACTTGCTCGGCGTGCGCGCCCGATCCCTGTGCTAGAGCCCCGATGTGCACGTTCCCGCCGCTGATGACGATTCCGGCCGGCTTGGATTCCGCTGGCTTGGGCTTCTCTGTCATTCCTCACTCACCGCTTGGCTTCCGGACTTGCCGTACCTGGCCGCAGCAGTTGCTGCACGCCTTGGGTGACCTGCGTCATACCTGACCGCGCGTGTTCCCCGACGGCAACGCTGCCCGCGGTGAACTCGCCACCGGAGATCAGCAGCCCGTTGTTCAGGATCGTGGTCTGCTGCTCCGCGAACTGGGATGTGTCGATATTGTGCGCGTCGAGGAAATCCCTGATCGTGTCGAGCAGCTGGCGGTCAATGAGCTTCGTGTTCAGGTCCCGGTCGATCTGCTGGAAATACCTACGGTAATTGCGCGCCTGGGCGAGTTCGCGGACGCTTGTCATAGCACCGAAGTTATACTCCGGATCGGCCTTAATGCGTCGTACAGTCGCGTGTTCATCCCATTGGCGGAGGCCAGTCTTCAACAGCAGGCGGCTGAACCTGAACGGTGCCCGGACGGTGGTTACGACGACCGCTTTCGGCCCGCTTCGCAGTCCGGCGCGCAGCCGCTGGCCAAGCGGCAGTGAGCCGAGCCTGTCAGCCTGCCGGTAGCTGGGTTGCAAGGGTGCCAGCAGGTAGTGCTGCACCTCGGCCAGCAGAGCGGTACCGCGTTTGGCGAAACTTACGAAGACGGAAAGCACGAGTTCGCCGTCCCAAGCCTGCAGGCGGATGCACTGATAGGGGCGGTTGGACAATTCCGGCTCGAGCGCTAGAGCGAGCAGTTCATCACGGCCGATTCTGGTGACCGGGCGTCCTTGCGCGTCCGGGAGGAACCGGCGGTCGTCTCGGACATTCTGCCCGTCAACCAGCAGCCGGTTTTCCACCGTCAGCCCGGTAAGACCAAGGGCGATGATGTCTCGTTCGACTGCCCGGTAGAACTCATCAACAGCGAACGGCAGCGGTGTGAGCCGGTCATGGCCGCTCACCGACTCCTTGCCGCGTGCGATGTTGACCGCGAAGGACCACCCGCCGCGGGAGAAGCCGCTGCCCACAAAGGGGTTATAAGTTCCGTAAACGCTGATGCCCCCCTGGTCCGCAGCGACCACCTGTGCGACCTGTGCCTGGTCGGCGGGAGGCAGCCATGGGCCGTCGGCGGGATCGAAACGTTCCCTGGTCAGGCTCCTGGTCACGTAGTAACGGCTGATCCAGTGGTCAGTGAAGGCAACCGTGCCCGCGAGCACGAGAAAGACGAGCCCGTCGCGCAATCCTCCCGGCTGCCGGTAGTTCAAGATCGCCAGCACGATGGGGGCAAGGCACATGCAGATCAGCGCGTCCCTGACGTTCTGCCGCGACCGGGCGGCAAAACAGTGACGGACGACGGCCGCTATGTCGATACCGAGCGAAGGGACTACAGCCCGATGCGGGTCGGCGACCACTTCCTCGATGACCCGGCGGGCGTAGCGATCGTCCAGGTGCGGAGCCGTACAGAGATAGCGGGTCATGTCGGGGCGTGCGGTTGCCACCCGTCGCTCGGCGCTCGGTTGCGGTGCGGCCTCGTGCGGGACGTCCGCCCAGTCACCGCGCGATCCATTCTCCCGCCAGGAAAGGAGCGCGACGCCGGCCAGTCCCATCAGGAGCCCTCCCAGGACCCCGATGTCTGACACGCCGACAGCCCAGCCCGGGTACCCGCGCAGCGAGATCAGCCACTCGAACAGGTGTGACCCGCCGCCGAAGTAGATCAGGATCAGCAGGAATCCGGTGATCAGGACACCTGCCGCAAAGTGCCGGTCGGGAGTGCGCTGGCCGGCCACTGCCAGGCAAGCTGCCAGTGCCAGCAGCGCGGGAGCGACCGCGAACAGCACGAAACCCAGGGCAATGTCCACCTTTCCGCTGAGCGGAACCAGGAAGCCGTACCAGAACTCGTAACAGACGGACACCGTGATGGCGATCGCCGCGGCCACGGCGGCCAGTTTCGCCACCACAATGAGTTCGCGCCGCGCCGGGGTGGCAAACGAGCTACCGGGCAATTCAGCCGGACGGTTCTGGGCATGCGATATCAACCCGGCGACAAGGACGATCCCGGAGCCGACCATGCCGATGGACATGGCACGCCCGGGATCAGGGGCGCCCTGCGGCGCGTTTTGCAGGTACGAGTCGAATTCCTGCATGAAATTAAGGTATCCGAAAGCGCCGGTTGCCAGCAGTATGCCGCTGGCGAAGCGCTTGCCCGTTATATCACGAGCAAAAGCTAGCCACGCCGTCGCGGCGCACGTAAAGAACGGCAGCGCGAATAGCGAGGCGAAAACGGGCCACTGAACGCGCAGCGTCATGAGATCCAGCAGGGAAATGGCCCGGACGGGCACGACCAGGTTGGCCAGAAGTGCCGCTAGACCGGCCCCGGCAAGGAGCGCGTCCGTTAGCCATGGGATCCTGGCCCGTTCCCGGAAGACGGCTAGCATGCAGACGGCAACGAGCAGAACGACGATCACTGCCCGCCATGCCCCGCCCATCTGGGCTGCGGCGGAATAGCCCAGCTCGTCAGCTAGGGTGAGGCTCGCGAATCCTGCCACCCTTTCCTGGCCGGGCAGCAGCGCCTGTACTTCTGCCGTGGTAAGGAGCAGGCTGCCGAGTACGGCGACGATAACCGGTGTCGTGCCGTGGTCCGGCCGGAGCGAACCAATAAAGCCACTCTTAGCTATGGCCCGATCCTGGACCACATGAGTCATTTCAGACCTCCTCAGTCCCTCGGGAGGAGATCGTACCGGGTAATGCGGTCGGGCTTTCCGCGTTTTTAAGGTTATCGTAGTAGCCGACGATAATCCATAAGTGTCTATTTCCGCAGGAAGAGTGCGAATCGCTGTCTCGCTTTAGCGATCTGAGTACACGTGCCTTTCACCCGGACGTCGCCCGGCCATGACACGAGCGGATCCGCTGGGGCGCGGGGCTAGCGGACCAGCAGGTAGATCAGGCTGCCGATGCCTGCGGCGAGGCAATAGATGCCGAATGGGGTCAGGGGGCGTTCCTTCGCGAAGTACCGGGTGAGGAAGCGGACTGACAGGTACGCGCCGACAAAGGAGAGCAGGCTGCCCACCAGGACCTGGCCGCGGACGCCGTCGCCGAGCGGGCCAGTCAGGTCGGGCACCTTCAGCACGCCGGCCGCGAGGATCACCGGCGCCGAAAGCAGGAAGGAGAACCGGACGGCATCAGCACGGGACAGGCCCCGGAACAACCCGAATACCGTCACTGCGCCGTCCCGGCTGATGCCAGGCAGCAGCGCGAAGATCTGCGCGGAGCCGATCAGCACGCTCTGGGTGTAGGTCATCGTCGCCAGCCTGCCATCGGCCGCCACCGCGCGATCGATCTCCTGCTGGCGCGCGGCGCGCGCGACGGCCGTAGCGGTCCGCCGCCCGCCGGGTGCCGGTGCCACCGTCTGCACGTCAGGGCCGGGTTCATTGAGCGTCCCGAGGTGGGGGCGTGTCCGGCGAGTCCGGCGCTCGCCTATCAGCAGGATGACCCCGTTCACCGCCAGGAAGATGGCTGTGGGTATGGGCTTGCTGAACACGACGCGGAACAGGTGCTCAAGGGCGAGGCCCGCGATGCCAACCGGGATGGTCGCGAGGATGATCATCCAGGCCAGCCGCTGGTCCGCCGTCGCGACCCGCCGCTCGCGGATCGAGCTGATGAGGCCGCTGATGATCCGCAGCCAGTCCCGCCAGAAGTAGATGATCATGGCAAGCGCGGTCGCCACGTGCAGTCCCACGATGAAGGCCAGGTACGGGGACTCGGGCGTCGAGACGTTCAGGTCCTGCGCCCACGACCCGCCCACGAGTGCGGGGATGAGCACGTTGTGACCAAGGCTTGAGACGGGGAACAGTTCGGTGACGCCCTGGACCAGTCCGACGACCATGGCCTCCGCGTACGTCATGTGGGACATGACCTCACCCTACGGCTTGGGGCGCTGAAATCGCGCGAGTTTCCTTCTACGACACTGTAGATGTTACTCAGCGCAGCCAGCCGCCCCAGCCGCGGGGCACTCGGTCAGGCGACGGTGACGTGGATGGTGTGGTAACCAGTCGCGCCGTTGGGCTCCGTGATGTGGTATACGGACGTCTGCGTGTAGCCGGTCTTGTCGGTGGCCCGCACCTGAATGGTGTGCTGGCCCTGGGTGGCCTGCCACGGGTAGTACCACTGCCGCCATGTGTCGATCGTGTCCTGGACGGCCAGGGTGGCGGGATGCCAGGTGCCGTCGATGCCGACCTCGACCGCCTCGATGCCCCTGTGCTGCGCCCAGGCGACTCCGGCGATCATCACCTTGCCGGCGGTGAGGCTGGTGCCGGTCTTGGGGGTGTCGATGCGGGACTCGGTCTTGATTGGCGCCTGCTGCGACCAGCCCCGGTGCGACCAGTAGGCGGTGAACGCGGGGAAGGTCGTGAGCTCCATGTCCACCACCCACTTGCAGGCGGACACGTAGCCGTACAGGCCAGGGACGACGACGCGGACCGGGAAGCCGTGTTCCGGTGGCAGCGGCTGTCCGTTCATCCCGACAGCGAGCAGCGAGGCGCGGCCGTCCATCACCGGCTCGGTGGCGACGCCGAGGTTCATCCCGTTGACGTCCTTCATGACAATCTGCGTGGCCCCGGGGTGGATGCCCACCTCCCGCAGAATGTCCGCGAGGAGAGTTCCCTGCCAGCGGGCGTTGCCGATGTAACTGCCGCCGACGGACTCCGAGACGCAGGTGAGGGTCACGTCGTGGTCGATCATCGGGCGCTTCATCAGCTCGGCGAACGTGAGCGTCATCGGCCGGTCCACCATGCCGTGAATGTTCAGCTGCCACGTCTGCGCGGCCACCGAGGGCACCACCAGGGCGGTGTCCACCCGGTAGAAGTCGTTGTTGGGCGTGTAGAACGGCGACAGTCCGGCGATGTCCGTTACCTCCGCGCCCTTCGGTACCGCCGTTGCCTTGACCTTGGTGCCGCCGATCTTGACGACAGACGTGTTGACGGCGAACCGCTTGTCCTGAAGGTACTGGCCGCCGAAGCCAGCCGCGGCGGCCGCGGCGGCGACGCCGCCGCCCGCCATCAGGAACTTGCGCCTGCTCGCCCCGGAGCCGTCGGATGTCGTGCGGTGCCGGGTCATGCGGCCCAACTCCTTTCGGCGTAGCTGGGTGGCGTAGCGGAGGATCGCTGTCTGTCACCGGTCAGCTGATTAGCCGTGCTGATCAGCCAGACGATGGCCGCGATGCCCACGATGCCGCCCACGATCGACGGGATCACGTCGGTGACGTGGCTCTCCGGCCTGGTAAAGGCGACGAACGCGCCGAACAGGCCGAACAAGCCGATCCCGGCCACTCCGATGTAGACCCGCCGCCAGGCGAGCATGCCGATCACGATCGCGATCAGCGCGATGGTCACGTACATGCCAAGTAGCAGCATGTTCTTGTCGTTCTCGCCGAACTTCTGGACGGCGAAGTTCTTCAGCGCGGGCGGCGTGCGGTCGATGAACGCGCCGCCGACCGCGATGATCGGCGACGCCTGCGGGCGGACGAACGCCGCCATGAGGTTCGCCACGCCAATCGCCAGCGCCGCGGCAAGGAACCCGATTACCCCGCCGGCGACCAACTCCAGGACGCCCGGCCGCGACGATCTCCGCTCGGCCGCGGCCGGGCGGAGGTCATCGATGCTGGTGTCCGCCTGGGAGAACCTTCCAGAGGGCGGTGCCTGGTAGTACTCACCGGTGGACCGGGCCTGGCGGTACGCGCCGGTGGACTCGGCCTGGCCGAAGCCGCCGGTGGACTGGGCCTGGCGGAACGCATCGGTGGACTGGGTCTGGCCGAAGCCGCCGGTGGACTGGGCCTGGCGGTACGCGCCGGTGGACTGGGTCTGGCCGAAGCCGCCGGTAGACGACGTCTGGCCGAAGCCGCCGGCGGATGATGCCTGACCGAAGCCGCCGGGAGACTGGGCCTGGCGGTAACCTCCGGTGGACGTCCCGCCCAACGCATCGGTAAACCCGCCGCTGAACGCATCGTTAGACGCATCGGTGGGCGCGCCGTTGAACGCATCGGTGTACGCCCCGTTGCTAGCGGGCGATGGTTCGTCGTCCCAGGGGGGACGCCCAGTCGGCACGCTGCGGGCCTCGTACGGCGCGAGCCCCGGATAGCGCGACGGGCGCTGGCGGCGCGGTGGGTCGGAGTAGTCCATGACACTATTCACGGACATCGGTGTCCGTCTCGTTCGGTCATTTCACGGCTGGTAAGCATGCGGTAAGAAGCGGACGCCCGGATCCTGTGCCGAGGGACTGGCGTAGACCGCCGTGGGCTCGAGGATCGGCGGCTGTGGCGCGGTGTCCCACGGTGGGGATTCCGCCCTAATCCTCCGGGTGGCACCAACTGGGGTGGCACCAACTCGGGTGGCACCAACTGGGGTGGCATCGAAAGCGGTGACCGCCACTGTGCTCGCCGCGGATAGGGGCGCGGGCGCGGGCTCGGCGAGCGGCGGCTCCGGCTGGGCCGGCTCCGTCCGGGTAGTCAGGTAACGGGCCAGGGCGAGCGCGCCCGCCACCGCCGCACCGCCGCCGTAGCCGACGAGCGCTGAGTCGCTCAGTACCGCCCCGTGGATGTGCAATGCGGGGGAGTTGGCGAGATATGCGCCCGCGGCGATCATCAGCCACTCCGCCTGGCCGTCCAGAGCGACCAGCATCACCAGCAAGATCGCGTACCACTGGTAGTGCGGCGTGGTTACTGCGAGCGCGGCGGAGGTCATCAGCACGGCGCCCCGCCAGGGCTGGTCCGGATTGCCCCACCGGAGGATAGCGAGCGCGATCGCTCCGAGGATCAGCACCGCCACGAGAGTCGCGGCCTTCCCGTTCACGAACAGGCCGATGACCTTGAACTCGGTGCCGGAGGAGTATCCCTCCTGGTTCAGGTAACCGGGCAGGAAGCCGATGATCTTCGAGCCGACTGCGATCACGTGCGGCGTGTACACCGCCGCGATGGCCGTCGCCGCGGCCACCGAGATCAGCGCCCAGCCGCGCCGCAGCACGGCAGGCACGACGAGCACCGGTGTCACCTTGGTGGCAATCGCGAGGCCGAGCAGCGCGCCGCCCATCAGGAGCCGCCCCTTGGTCCTGGCCCGGGCGAGCAGCAGCAGCGCTCCCAGGGTGAGCGCGACCGCGACCACGTCGACATGCGCGTTCTGCCCGGCTTCCAGGGGGACCGTCGGACACCAGGCCCACAGCACGGCAAGCCGAGGGTCTCTGCCGAGCGCCCGCAGGCCGAACAGCAGGAGCCCCGTGACAAGTATCGCGAATCCGGCTGCGGCCGCCTGGTACGGGGTGGTGGAGTTGTCGGACGGCGCGTTGAGATGCACGGCGGTGAAGTAGGCCTCGGCCACCGGCGGGTAAATGGTGGGAACCTCGGACCGGTTTATCTTGGTGCACCCGGCGACAAGGGCTTGCGCCGGGTCCGCGGGGTCTGGCTTGTTGAAGACGCAACTCGTGTGGTGCTTGGAGTGCGGCGATGACCAGAGGAACGAGTTCCGCAGTCCTTTCACCCCGGCCGCGCCTGGCGGGTAGAGGTAGGGGTCGATACCCGCCGCCTGCACCCGCCCGTCCCACATGTACCGGTACATGTCCGTGCTGTTCTGCGGCGGCCCAGTCAGCGCGACCACCTGGAAGGCGATCCCGCCGACGAGGATCAGCCCGACTGCCACCCGCACCGCGGTGCGGCGCATCAGCCACGCGGCGCAGAAGAAGAGCACCCATGCCGCCGCGATCAGCCGTATCGGATGGTTCCCCCAGGGATCCAGCCTGGGCTGCGCGAGCAGCAGGAACAGGCCGGCCAGGGCGACCATCAGCAGGACGATCGCGGGTATCCGCAATTTGGCGCTCATGCGCCCGAGGTTGCCAGCGGATTCCCGCCTGGGTGCGCAGCCACGTGTGCCCGTAATGAATCGCTAAGGCCTGGACGCGATCACACAGCGCGCAGGGCGGTGAACCAGCGGCCGTCCGCCGACCAGGTTTCGAACGCTTTCAGGCCACTCTCGCTGGCCAGCTCCTCGATCTGGTCCGCGCCCACGAACGCCCACGGGAACCAGTCGCCCGCCTGCGACCCGTGCCGGAGCCTGACCTGTTCGCGTCGCAGTTCCTCGCCGGGCGGCTGCACCTCGACGAGCGCCTGTCCGAGTGGTGCGAGCAACTCGCACAGCCGGCGCAGCAGGGCGGCCGGGTCTCCGCCGATACCGATGTTTCCGTCTGCGAGCAGTACGGTCATCCACCGGCCGGTTCCCGGCACCCGGCCGAAGACGTCCCGGAGCATGCTGAGCGCACCCGCCGCCCGCGCCATCCGGACGGCGTGCGGTGTGACGTCGATGCCGAGCGCGGGGATCCCGCGCTCCGCGAGGGCGACGGTGAGCCGCCCGGGCCCGGCGCCCACGTCGAGCGTGGGGCCACCGCAGCGTTCGATGAGGGAGTCGTCCCCAGGCCGCAGCCGCAACCAGTCGCCTACCCGCAGCGGCGTCCTGCTGCCGTCCGCGTGCTCGATCTCGGGCTCTGAGTGCCCGGCGAGTGCCTGCTCGTAAAGTGCGCCGATCAACGCCGGTCCCCCAGGGGATGAGAATGCCAGTCAACGTCGGGAACAGTGTTTCCCCGGCTTGCGGGCCGCGACGCCCCTTCAAGTTTGCCCTCACTTTTTCGTCACTGGCCTTACGTTCTTGTGACCTTTCGGCGAGGTTTGGTGGCAGCGAGGTCGCGCGCGCCTTTACCGTGTAACGGTGAGTGAAACACGATATGTCTGGCCAGTCCCCTGTATGGGGGCAGGCACAGCCGCCCGGTGGGCGCCATGACAGGGAGCGCGCTCGATCTGCCAGGCCGGATCGTCGTCGTTGACGATGACCCGACGGTGGCGGACGTGGTGGGGCGCTACCTGGTCCGTGATGGCCACACCGTGGAGAGTGTGCGCGACGGGCAGGAGGCGCTCCGCCTCATCGCCATGCATCCACCAGACCTGGTTGTGCTTGACCTCATGCTTCCCGGCATCGACGGCCTTGAGGTTTGCCGGCGGCTTCGCGAGCGGTGGCCGATCCCGGTCGTCATGCTGACCGCGCTCGGCGACGAGAGCGACCGGCTGGCCGGCTTCGAGATCGGTGCCGACGACTACGTCACCAAGCCGTTCAGCCCGCGCGAACTTGCCATGCGGGTCCGTTCGGTACTCCGCCGTGCCCGCGGCGGACTGCCTGACAAGCCGGACCAGGGAGTGATCACGGATCGGGAACTCTCGGTCGATCTGGCCGCGCACGAGGTCAGGAGCGGCGGGCGGCTCGTCCAGCTCACCTCGCGCGAGTACGATCTGCTGCTGTTCCTGATGCGGAACCCGCGGCAGGCGTTCACCAGGGAGCAGCTGCTCAGCGAGGTGTGGGGCTGGACGTTCGGCGACACCTCGACCGTTACCGTGCACGTACGGCGCCTCCGGGAAAAGCTCGAGACCGATCCAACAGTGCCAAGGCGGATCATCACCGTCTGGGGGGTCGGTTACCGGTACGAGCCGGAGCCCTCATGACAACACTCGCGGGTCCCTTGCCAGGTGTGGCGTGGAGCGATCTGGGGCACATCGGCGAGCTGGTCGCGGTCGCGGTGGTGGGGGTCGCCCTGGTCGGGGTGGTTGCGGTGCGGCTGCTCGTGCGGCGGTCGGTTGCCGCGCACGTGGCGCTGGTGGCTTCGGTAAGCGTTGTCACCGCGATGGTCGCCATCGGCGAGATCGCCTACCTGATGCTGGCGCCAGGCGACCGCGACGTGATGCTCGAGCTGATGGGTATCGCGGGGCTTGCCAGCCTGGTTGTCGCGCTGTTCGTCGGCCGCTCGCTGAGCCGGGCGAGCCGGACACTGCTGGGCGCGGTCCGTCAGGTCGGCGAGAGCGGCATCTACACCCCGCCGGAGGAACCGCTCCCCACGGAGCTCGCCGGGCTATCGCGAGGGCTAAGCGAGGCGCATGACCGGCTTGGTCATGCGCGGGCACGGGAACAGGCGCTTGAGGCGAGCCGCCGCGAGCTTGTCGCCTGGGTGAGTCATGACCTGCGCACCCCGCTGGCCGGGCTGCGCGCGATGGCCGAGGCGCTTGAGGACCAAGTGGTGACGGACCCGCGGGAGGTCAGTCATTATCACTCGCAGATCCGGATCGAGACCGAGCGGCTGGCCGCGATGATCGACGACCTCTTCGAGCTGTCGAAGATCCATGCCGGCGCGCTGCGCCTGACCCGGCGGGTGGCCGGCTTGGAGGATCTAGTCGCCGAGGTGGTCGCAAGCGCGGAGCCGGTCGCGCGCACGAAGGGGATCCGGATCACCGGGTCGGCCGTCCGCGGCATGCCGGTGCTGATCGACAGCGCCGAGTTCGGCCGCGCGGTGCGGAACCTCGTGATCAACGCGATCAGGCATACCCCGCCGGACGGGACCATCGAGGTACTCGGCGAGATCCAGTCGGGAATGGCGTGCGTCAGCGTGGCCGACGAGTGCGGTGGAATTCCGAACGACGACCTGCCCCGGGTCTTCGACGTCGCGTTCCGTGGCGAAAGCGCCCGCACGCCCGACCCGACCGGCGGCGCTGGTCTGGGTCTGTCCATCGCGCGCGGCATCGTCGAGGCGCATGCCGGTGAGATCGGCGTCCGGAATACCGGTCCGGGCTGCCAGTTCCTGATCAAGCTTCCGCTCGCACGCCCGGCTCCGGCCGCTGTCTCCCGTCCGGCGCCCTCCAGGGTTACCCGGGTCGCCCAGGTCAGCCGTCGGTAGCACCCGGCCGTCGTCATCACCCCAGCGGCCGCTAGCGCCCGTCATCAACGCAGCGGCGATCGTCACGCACTGGCCGCCAGCGCAGGTTGGCGCCGGTCGCTAGCGCCGCCCGGCCTCACCCCAAGCGGCGCTTGCGACCCGTCGTCACCGAGCCGGCAGCAGAGAGCTGACGGCGGTAGGCAGGTCGAGGGCCCTCCGGGGGGTGTTTCCCCCGGGAGACGACTGCCTGGCAGGGGCGCGCAAGGGTGCGTGGGCGAACTCGGCGATGCCCTCGGCGAAGCTGGTTCGCGCCCGGAAGCCCAGGTCGGCGGCGGCCGCATCGGGAGAGGCCACGATGTGCCGCACGTCGCCGAGCCGGTATTCGCCGGTGGTAACGGGCTCAACCGGGCCGCCGCCGAACGTCACGGTCAGCTCGGCGGCCATCTCGCCCACCGTGTGCGGGACACCGCTCGCCACGTTGTAGGAGCGGAGCATC
>Ga0123356_10000916_pt1 | contig 32614 bp, 41 predicted proteins | sample TergutEmb28metaG_2_FD_92546 | JGI IMG/M metagenome (GOLD analysis project Ga0123356, IMG submission 92546) | Embiratermes neotenicus P3 segment gut microbial communities from Petit-Saut dam, French Guiana - Emb289 P3 | ecosystem: Host-associated > Arthropoda: Insects > Digestive system > Gut ...
GGACAGAGTAACGATTTCGCAGTGGGAGAACGGCTCGCGCGATATTAAGACAGGCAATATGGTAGCACTCGCAGAGTACTTCGGCGTGTCCTGCGACTTTCTGCTCGGGCGCACCCGCACAACCGCGCCTGATGATTTTATGCAGGAAACAGTTGCCCGCTTCGGGCTGAACGAGCAGGCATTCTAAACGTGTAATCAAAATGCCCGATAACGTGATTGTGCTGTTAAAGCAATACAAAGAATGGCAAGACGGGCAGCGAAGAGAAATCGGTTCAAAGTGGCAGGAGTGCGGAAGACTATTTACGACAGCAATCGGAAAACCGATTCACCCTGACACAATTTCGGGTTGGTTTCGGAGATTTATAGCACGCAAAAAGCTGCCTGATGTGCCCTTTAAAAGCTTGCGGCACACTAATGCTACGCTCCTGATTATGTCCGGAGTACCTTTGAAAACAGTTTCGAGCCGCCTTGGGCACAGCAGTTCTGTGACAACAAGTATGATTTATAGTCATGCGATTAAATCGGCAGACGAAGCGGCGGCGGAGGTTTTGCAAAATCTGCTTGCACCGACAGAAAATATCAAGGCAAGGCGGCTGAAAACAGGTACGTAAAAAGTAACGGCAAGGATTTTTCCTTGCCGTTACTTTTTATATCACGTGGGAACAAATTGGGCACAAACCGCCCGCCATGCTAATGTCTCAAAAAATCAAACCCCTCACAAACACTGTGTTTATGAGGGGTTTTCTTCTTGCGGGAGGCGGATTTGAACCACCGACCTTCGGGTTATGAGCCCGACGAGCTACCGGACTGCTCCATCCCGCGGAATATAAACGGAATTAGCGCGCTTTTCTATTTTATCACAATTGCCCGCGCTTGTCAAGTCTTTTTTTGCGATATATTTTTCGCGGGTGCAAAAGCGCGCGCTTTTACCTCTTATTAACTCCAATCACCCCGCCGACTGCGCCGCACAGAACCGCAACCACGCCGCGCCCGAGGAAGAACTCGCCTGTTAAATTCCCCATAACGAGCGTTACAAGCGTGAGAAGCAAAAGCAGCAGCAGCGCGGATTTTACGCCGCTTACGAGCCCGTACTGCCGCTTGAGCCGTCCCGCTGTTATGCCCGAAATAAGACAGCCGAAGCCGAACGCCAACAGCGAAAAAGTCCCGCTGAGGGTTACGGGTAGTTGCAAAAGCCATATCAAAAGCGCGAAAAGCGGCAGAGCCGCGCCGCCCGCCGCCGCGCCGAAAGCCACCGAAAGCAGGTCAATTCTGCGATTATTCCGTCTGCCGTGCATGGAAATGCCCCCTTTGCGTTTATAAGATGTTCTTGTACATCTTATGCGAAAGGGGGCTGTTTTAAGCCAAATAAACGAATATGCCTAAAGTTTCCGGCGATTCTGCCGATAATACATTATAGACTGAAAAACAAAGAGGTATATTATGAGACATATAGACAGAATGGACATTCTCCGCCGCAATGCGTCCCCGCGGAAAACCTTCAGAAGCATGGCGAAAAACACTCCTGATGAAGCTGTCAAAACAAAAATTGCAAAACGTGACACACTTGAAATAGTTTTAAATAATCAAAAAAACACATCTCAAACAACCGAAGCAAGGAGGACTCGCGACCCGGAGGGAGCAAGAAAACTCATTGAAGACTGGAAAAACAAAATGAGGGAAGACCTGCTTGAAACCAAGAAAACTTTAGCAGAGCATCAAAGCCAAATACAACGTTTTGATGATATGATAAGTGGAAAAACTGAACCCGATGCACCTATGGAATCTATGATACGAATGCGCGATTATTTAATCAACGAAAAAGAGAGATATTTAAATCAAAAAAGCGATTATTTAAATGGGAGTGTTTTATTAAGTATGTTTTATATAAGAATCGCTTCTTGGTTTGAGTTGGACTGCCCTGCTGACAGTATGTTTATATCAGATTTTAATAATCCAGAAGAGCGAAAAAATTATTTATCTTTTTCGCCCGAAACGATTTTAGAAGATATTGAGAAAGCTCTGCATAATGTAAATAATGAAAAATATTGGTATAGAAAATAAAGAAGTAACGAGCGGAATTTATTCCGCTCGTTGTTATTTTTGAAGAGCGCACTTGACAACCGCCGCAGTTTTCAGTATAATTAAAGCAATAACGAGGAGTGTAAAATGAACGACAAAATACTACAGGCTGTCTTGTCCGCAAAGCAAGACAAAAACATAAAATTTACAGATTTGCGTACACTTTTAATGCAGTTGGGTTTCAACGAAAGAATAAAAGGTGACCATTTTATTTACAAGGCGCAGGGGCTTCCCGAAAGGGTGAATATTCAGCCTGACGGAAATATGGCGAAAACTTATCAGGTGCGGCAAATACGGAGTATAATAAAACATTATAATCTCGGAGGTGACGATAATGACTAACATTCCGAAATACGAAATAATTATATGGTGGAGCAAGGAGGACGGCTGTTATCTTGCTGAAGTTCCCGAGCTTGCAGGCTGTATGGCAGACGGGAAAACCTTAAAAGACGTGACCGAAAACGTAGAGCAAATTATTCATGAATGGATTGAATGTGCTATAGAAGACGGCGAAGAAATCCCGCAACCGCGCGGAAGATTAAAATTTGCATAATTTACACAAAATAAAGAACGAGCTTTTAAGCTCGTTCTTTGTATTTAAAGTTTAATTTTCTGCCGTTGTCCTATTCAACCTCTCCGTCAAAACCAGCATCACCACCGCGAAAACAAACAGGAACGCAGGGTACAGCGCGATATTTATATTCCTTGCAAGCACTCCGAAGAGCGGCGGCATGAGCGTGATTCCTAAGTACGCGCTCGCCATTTGTACGCCGATGATTGCTTGCGCGTTTTCCTTGCCGAAGTTGTCGGGCGTCGCGTGGATTACAGACGGGAAAACAGGCGCGCAGCCGAAGCCGATGATAACCAAGCCGTTCAGGCAAAGCCAGTCCGCCGAAATGGGAAGCCACACGGCAATAATCCCGAGCACAGCCATGCCCGTGCCGGCTCTAATCATGTTTTTGTTGCCGATTTTGTCGGAAATGAAGCCGCAGAGAAACCGCCCTGCCGTGATTCCTATGTAAAAAAGCGAAGCGTAACGTGCCGCTGTTTCGGGGGCGATGTTTCTTTGTAAAGTAAGATAACTGCTCGCCCAAAGTCCCGCAGTCTGCTCCATAGCGCAGTACGCGAAGAAGGCAGGCAGTATAAACCTCACGCCTTTAATGCGCAGAATTTGCGGCAGGCTTAAAACCTTGCGGTTCTGCTCTTGCTCCTGTTCATTGCAGGAATTTGCAGTTTCTTTCTGCTTTTTCCAAAGCGGCAGGGTGATTAGCAAAGCCACGAACATCGCACCTTGCAAAAGCGCGACGTTACGATAGCCGCCTGTCCAGCCCGCGCCGTGAATCAACTGATGACTCATGATATATGGGCTGATTGTCGCGCCTATACCCCAACAGCAGTGAAGCCAGTTCATGTGCTTTGATTTATAATACAGCGCGATGTGCTTATTCAGAGCGGCGTCAACCGCTCCCGCGCCGATTCCGTAAGGAAGCGCGAGAATACAAAGCGCGAGAAAAGAGCCTGAAAGCGACATTCCGAACAGAGTCCCCGCTGTCGTCATGATTCCGCAAGCGACAGTAAGCCCCGTTCCGAGCTTCTTGGTAACTCTGTCAGCGAGCAGAGCGGAGATGATTGTCCCGATTGAAATTATCGCAAAAATTATTCCCGCGTATGACAAAGGGACGTTCATTTCCCCCCGCATAACCGTCCAAGCCGAGCCGAGGAGCGCGTCGGGCAAGCCGAGCGCAACAAACGCCGAATAAATAATTACAAGCATTAAAGAATACATAAACCGTTAATCGCCCATCGTTTATTGTACATTGTCAATTGTCAATTGTTCATTGTCCGTCACGCCCAGCCGTAATCGTCATAATCCGACCATTTTTCGTTGTAAATGCTTTGCTGACCGAGCTTAAACAGCAGAATCGCCGCCGCCGCCAAAAGCAACATCAGCACTGCCGAGCCCGAAATAATCCAACCTCTTTTGTTCATAGTTTTTCTCCCTTCAGATATTCCTTGTATATTAATGATTTTGATAAACCTGTTTGTTTTGCCGCTTGCTTGCAGGCGTCTGCGGGCTTTTCGCCCTGCGCGATGAGGTCTGCGGCGATGTTTGCGGCTTCAGCGAGCGTAACCACCCCGTCGGCGTTGCCGCCACCCCTCCACGGAGGGGAATTAATCACAAGCGCGAACTCGCCGCGCGGAATAACCTCTTCATACTTTTGCACAGCCTCGGATAGCTTCATGCGGCAGACTTCCTCATGAATTTTCGTCAGCTCTCGGCATAATGCGATTTCCCTGTCGCCGAGAGTGTTTAGCAAGTCCGCGAGCGTTTTTTTAAGCTTGTGCGGGGCTTCATAAAAAACAAGCAAGCCGTCGTAGTCCTTGACTAATTCAAGCCGCTCTCTGCGCTGACGAGGGTTTATGCTCAGAAAGCCCTCAAACGAGAATCTTTGGCACGAGAAGCCCGACAGCGCAACCGCCGCCACAAGCGCACAAGCACCGGGGATAACCTGCGTTTCAACACCCTCCGCGTGACAGAGGTCAACAAGCTCTGCGCCCGGGTCGCTTATGCAAGGCATACCTGCGTCGGTGACGATTGCGCAGGACTCGCCCTCATGCAGGCGAGTCACGATTTGCCGCGAAACCTCACGGATATTATGCTGACGGCAAGCCAAGAGCGGCTTTTTAACGCCGAACTTTGTTAATAATTTCAATGTCACGCGGGTGTCTTCCGCGCCGATAAAGTCAACGCCGTTCAGTACTTCAAGCGCACGTGGCGATAAGTCGCCTAAATTCCCAATCGGCGTGCCGACTATATATAAAGTAGATTTTTTTATTGTCATAATATTTTGTAGGGAACGGATTCATCCGTTCCGAATTTTCCTGCGGAATATATTTATAATTCCGCATTTCTTTGCGGAACGCATTAATGCGTTCCCTACGTGTTCATTAACTCTTTTAAATACTGCTTAAATTCCGCGCCTGCTTCTTCGTTCTGCAAGCCTATTTCGGTCACAGCTTTGAGGAAGCCTAATTTATTCCCCGTGTCGTAGCGTGTGCCTTTGAAGTCTACGCCTACCATGCCTTCAGCCCGCGCTAAGGTCTTCATCGCGTCCGTCAGCCAGATTTCGCCGTTCAAGCCGGGCTTCGTTTCTTCCAAAATCCCGAAAATTTTCGCAGGTAATACGCACCGCCCGAGCACTGAGTAGTTCGTGAAAACCTCGTGCTTCTGCGGTTTTTCAATCATGTCGGTGATTTTGTAAAGATTATCTTCAAGCACCTTCGCGTCGAGCGACGAGTACTTCATAATATCCTCGTCCGAGAAGCTTTTCATCGCGACTGCACCCAGCCCGTGCTTTTCGTAAGCCGCGCAAATCTGCGCAGTTACGGGCGGCTCTCCGCTATCCGCAACCATAATATCATCGGGGTAAATAACCACAATAGGCTCGTCCCCTGCAAAGCTCTTCGCGTACATGACAGCAGAGCCCGTTCCGCGCATTTCCTGCTGACGGACGTAGCTGATGTTGGCGAGATTCGCAGTTCGCAGAAGCTCATTATAAAGCGGCGGGCTTTTGTTAACCAGCGCGGCTTCAAGCTCGGGCGCGCGGTCGAAGTGCTCAAGCACGGCGCTTTTGCCTCTTCCGAGGACAATCAGAATATCCTCAATACCCGAAGCGGCAAGCTCTTCAACTATATATTGAATCGACGGACGGTCAACCACGGTGAGCATTTCTTTCGGGACTGCCTTGGTGGCGGGGAGCATACGCGTCCCGAAGCCCGCGGCGAGAATTACGGCTTTTTTTACTTTCATGTTACCTCCAAATGTAGGGAACGCATTTATGCGTTCCGTTGCGGAACGGATTAATCCGTTCCCTACGGTTGATTTTTTCCTTCTGTCATTTTTTGGTTTATAAACGCGCAGAACTGTTCCTTTTGTTGCTCGTTTTCAAAGGCTGAGAGGGGGATAATATGCGCTTGCATGGCACTTGTAAAAATATAAACTGCATTTTCGGAAACAAGAACTTTTTCTATTTTTGAATATTTAATCTTAGATTCGGTATCGGGAGTTACTTCGGTATAGTCATCATCTGCGAATTTTAATGAATTATCTGTGTCGAAGGGCAGCTTTCCGCTTTTTTTCAGTATATAAATATTGAAACGATAAAAGAGCTTATTAAAAGGCTTTTGAATCAAAAGAACGACGGGAATCGCCACGCCGAGAGAAACAATGCCGAATATAAGAGCGAATAAAGTATCCTCGGGCTCGGCAGTCAGCACTAAATTAGCTACAATTGCCGCAAATATCGTAAAAGTAACAATATAGATTATTTTAGTGGATTTTTTATTTATGGGGTTATTCTCATAATGGAATATGTTAAAATCAAGATAGTCTTTTTCGGTTACTTTGAACTTAAACTCAAACATTGTGTCACCTGCTTTTTTGTTGTTAAACTTAGTATAACATAATTTTCTTGCAAATGCAAGAATTTTATGCTATACTTATTTATGTATATGAAAAACACGAAGAAGACGGAGTGAAAACATGGACACAAAAAATAACAACCAATCGGGAAGCCTCAAGGTTTCCGAAGAAGTAATAGCGAAAATAGCAATGCTCGCGGCGAGCGAGGTAGACGGCGTCGCGCTTGAAGCGGACGGCAAGCGGCTTGCGCGTGCGGCGACGCGCAATATCGCGCAAAAAGCTCTGCGCGCACCGCCCGTAAAAGCAAAGCTTTCAAAGGAAGCGGCGGAAATCGACATTTCTGTGATTATTAAGCAGGGGCACAAGGCGGCGGCAGTCGGCTTGCATTTACAGCAGGCGGTCAAAACCGCAGTGCAAAATATGACAGGAATCGCCGTTTCTAAAATAAACGTAAAAATTACAGGAATAAGGTTAGCAGAGAATGTCTAAAGAAAAATTAACTCGCCGCGAAATGCGGGAAGCCGCGTTTCTGCTGCTGTATCAAGTTGAAGCGGCAGGCGGCGGCAAGGAAGATTTATCAGTAATAACGCTTGACTGCGTCGAGATGTTCGGCTTAGTGCTGAACTCGGCGTCGGTGAAGCTTGCCGAGGGCGTGCTTGATAACAAGGACGCGTTGGATTCAATCATCGAAAAATACAGCCAAACGCGCAAGGTTGGGCGGATTCCGCGGATTAACCTCACGATTATGCGTATGGGCTTGTATGAAATGGATTTCATGCCCGAAATTCCCGATAAGGTCGCAATGAACGAGGCGATTGAGCTTTCCAAGGACTACGCTTACGAGCCCGACAGCAAGCTAATCAGCGGACTCCTCGGTTCATACTACAAGGATAAATTTAATGTAGGGAACGACGTCCCCGGCGTTCCGCCGAATGAGTAGCCGCTTCATCGCAACCGTCTCGCAGGTCAACCGCCGTGTATCGCTCAACTTTAAGAACGATAATGCGCTGGCAGAGCTTCATGTAAAGGGCGAAATCTCGAATTTTGTTCATCATTACAAGTCGGGGCATATTTATTTCACGCTCAAGGACAGCGAAAGTGCATTAAAGTGCGTGATGTTCAACCTTGAAGCCGAGCGGCTGACCTTTCAGCCCGAAAATGGGCAGACTGTAATTGCGGGCGGGCGAATCGGTGTTTACGAGCGGGACGGCGTATATCAGCTTTACGCAAGCTCGATTGAGCTTCCCGAAGCTGAACCCGACGAAAAAAAAGAAGAGAATATTTACGAAGCGTTCCTGAAGCTGAGAGAAAAGTTAGACAAAGAAGGCGTCTTCTCGAACAGCAGAGCCTTACCCGCCTACCCGAAGAAAATCTGCTTGATTACAGCGCGGGACGGCGCGGCGTTGCAGGATATGCTAAGCGTTTTCGCGCGGCGTTATCCGCTTGTTGAGGTTTTGCTTATTCCTGCACTTGTGCAGGGGCAGACTGCGCAGAAGTCGCTCATAAGCGCGTTGAAAACTGCAAACTCCGCAGTAAACTGCGCAGAAGCGGACTTCATAATTTTAGCGCGGGGCGGCGGCTCGGCGGAGGATTTATGGGCTTTCAATGACGAAGCCTTAGCGCGGGCGATTTATGGAAGCGGGCTTCCTGTAGTTTCCGCAGTCGGGCACGAAACGGACTTTACAATCGCAGACTTCGCGGCGGACTTGCGCGCGCCGACTCCCTCTGCGGCGGCGGAAATTACCACGCCGGACTTATCAGAGCTGTCGTTTTATCTTGACAATTTGCTTTTGAATTTACAGCAGAAAATCCACAGAAAACTTGAACGCAAGAAGAACAAGCTCGAAGGCTTGGAAAGAATCATTAATGCGCTGAGCCCCGAAAAGACGTTTGCAAGGGGCTATGCGGCGGTGTTCGGCAAGGACGGCAAAGCCGTGAAAAGCACGGAAAATATAAATATAAACGACGAGCTGAAAATAAGGCTCGCGGACGGCGAGTTAAAAGTCGCTGTTAAAAATAAAACGTAGTGAACGGATTTATCCGTTCCGCAAAAACGAACGCAATGCAACGGAACGCATAAATGCGTTCCCTACAAAACCCCCGAAAGGAAATAAAAATGAAAAAAGAAATCGAAACCTCAATGAACCGCTTAAATGAAATCTCGCTTCTCATGAACGACGACGCGCTTTCGCTGGAGGACGCGCTCGCGCTTTACACGGAGGCGCAGGAGCTTGCAACGCACTGCAAGGCAGACATGGCGGCGGCGCAGGTCGCGCTGAAGGAAATATTTTTTGGCGGTGAAGCATGACAATTGACAATTTTCAATTGACAATGGACAATTATTTAAAATTGATAGAAGAAGCGTTGGTTATAAACGGCGATTCGCCGTTGAAAGAAGTAATGCAGTACAGCTTAAACGCAGGCGGGAAGCGAATCCGTCCGATTCTGACGTTGGCTTTCGGCGGAACGCCGAAAATCGCCGCCGCGATTGAAATATTGCATACTTCTACATTAATTCAAGACGACCTACCTTGCATGGATGACGATGATGAAAGGCGCGGGAAGCCCGCCTGTCACAAGGCTTTTTCGGAAGCCGATGCGGTTTTAGCGGCAAGCAAAATGGCTTACGAAGCAATAATCATGCTCGAAGACCCTCGGATTATAAAAGCCGTCTGTAATTATATGTCTGCTGTCTATGACGGGCAGAAATTAGATTTATCCGTAGGGAACGACGCCCTCGGCGTTCCGGTTAAAGCAGATATTGTGCAAATTTACGAGCGCAAAACCTGCGCGCTGATTCAAGCGGCGTGCGTGGCGGGGGTCTTGTCCGCGAAAGGCAGTAACAGCGCGATAAAAAACGCCGCGGCTTACGGCTATAACCTCGGCATGGCGTTTCAGCTTATCGACGATATTCTTGACAACGAGAACAGCGAAAACGCCCGCGCGGAAGCGGAAAAATATACAAAGGAAGCACTCGCCTTACTCGAAAACGTGCCAAACAATGCATTTTTAGTCGAGCTTACAAAAAATTTACTTGACAGAAAGAACTGATATGGAAAACATTTACAATCCGCCGCTTGTGGCGGCGGTGCTGAGCTGGTTTATAGCGCAGTTAATAAAGGTTTTAATCAACGTAATACAGCACAAAAAGCTGAACGTCGAGCGGTTTTTGGGTGCAGGCGGTATGCCCTCGTCGCATTCGGCGGCGGTCTGCGCCTTGGCGGCGGGGCTCGGCGTAACTGAGGGCGTTAACTCTCCTATGTTCGCGCTTGCTTTTGTTTTGGCGGTGATTGTAATGTACGACGCTTCGGGCGTTCGGCGCGCCGCAGGTATGCACGCGCGGGAAATCAACAAAATCAAGGACGCAATCAGCGACATATTCATGAAAAGAAACGTCGAAGAGAAGAAAAAATACTTAAAAGAGTTTATAGGACATTCGCCGCTTGAGGTGTTTTTCGGCGCGATTTTCGGCATAGCTATGGGAATCGTATTTACAATGTACAGTTAACAATGAACAATGTACAATTATGGAGGAGCTTGATTTGTTTCTGACTCGCGATATAAGTCCTGCGCGCTTAAAAAGCATGACGCTTGCAGAGAAAAATAAGCTCTGCGAGGAAATACGAAGCCTTTTAGTTTCTGTTGTTTCAAAAAACGGCGGGCACTTGGCGTCTAATCTCGGCACGGTTGAGCTGATTGTCGCTATGCACTCGGTTTTCACTACGCCGCGCGACAGCTTTGTTTTCGATGTCGGGCACCAGGCGTACACGCATAAGCTTCTGACGGGCAGACTCGCGGATTTTGGCAAGCTTCGGCAGGAGGGCGGCATATCGGGCTTCCCGAAGCCGTCGGAATCGGAGCATGATTCTTTCATCGGCGGGCACGCGAGCATAGCCGTTTCGGCAGGGCTCGGAATCGCCGCCGCGAAGTCGCTGAACAATGAAAGCGGCAACGTCGTCGTTGTCGCGGGGGACGGCTCCTTCACGGGCGGCGGGATTTATGAGGGGCTGAACAACGCGGGCAAGCTGAAACGCAGCTTCACGGTCGTGCTGAACGACAACGGTATGTGCATTTCCAAAAGCTCGGGCGCGTTCGCTTCGTATCTGTCGAAAATCCGCACAAAAAGCTACTACGAAGCGAAAAGCCGCGTGAAAAAAATTCTCGGCAGAAGCACGCTCGGCAAGGGCGTTTCGGGAGCAATCGGCGAGACAAAAAGATTCGTGAAGGGCGCGCTGATTCCCGAAAATTTGTTCGAGAATCTTGGTTTTAAATACTTCGGACCTGTTGATGGACATAATTTAGAGGAACTGATTTTCATATTAGAGCACGTCAAAACGATTGACAAGCCCTGCCTTGTTCACGTCATGACGAAAAAAGGCAAGGGGCACGCGCCCGCCGAGGAAAACGCGGGGCATTATCACGGCGTAATAGCGGATAATATACCTCAGCACGCAGACACATACTCCGAGGTTTTCGGTAAAGAAATAACCCGGCTCGGCGCAGAAAACGGCAGAATCTGTCTCATTACAGCCGCAATGAAATACGCAACGGGGTGCAATTATTTCGCGAAAAGCTTCCCCGAACGCTTCTTTGACGCGGGGATTGCCGAGGCGCACGCCGCGACCTTTGCGGCAGGGCTCGCAAGCGGAAGCTCAAAGCTGCTGCCTGTTTTCGCAGTTTACAGCACGTTTTTGCAACGCGCTTTTGACCAGCTTCTGCACGACGCCGCGATTGAAAAGCTGCGCTTGGTCTTAGCTGTTGACCGCGCGGGACTGAGCGGTGAGGACGGCGCGACACATCAGGGAACGTTCGATGTCGGCTTGCTTTCGCTGATTCCGGGGACGACAATTTACGCGCCGCTGACCGCCGAAGAACTGCGTTTATGCCTCAAAAAAGCCTTATATGAGGACGCGGGAATTGCCGCCGTGCGCTATCCGCGCGGGATTGCTTTCAACCCGCAAAACGAGGAAGCACGCGCCGATTTCGCATATTACAATAATAATTCAAGCACGCTTTTAATCACCTACGGCAGACCCGTGAAGCCTGCCATGAAGCTATTGCGGCACGGCGCGGATGTGCTAAGACTTATACGGCTGAACCCGCTCCCCGACGAGGTTTTCAAGATTGTGAGCGGCTACGAAAACGTCGTGTTTTTTGAAGAAGGCGCGCCCTGTATCGCTAACAAATTCTCTGCAAAAAACTACAAATTCCGCGCGATTGAAGACTTCCTGCCTGTTGCGGATTTAGAGCGGCAGATGGAGCTTTGCGGCTTTGACGAGCGGGGCATGAAAGAGTTCGCGGGCTTATGACGGATATGAAAAGGTTAGATTTAGCCGTCCCCGCCGAGAGCAGAAGCAAGGCGCAGGAGCTGATAAAAAGCAGGAACGTAAAGGTTAACGGCGAAGTAATTACGAAGCCGTCCGCGCTTGTTTCCGAGGAAGCCGAGATTGAAATAGTTTCAGCACCGAAGTACATCGGGCGGGCGGGCTATAAGCTTGAAGCGGCGGCAGAAGCGTTCGGGATAGATTTCACGGGGCTTGTCTGCCTTGACGCGGGCGCGTCAACAGGCGGCTTCACCGACTTAATGCTTCAAAAAGGTGCGCGGAAAGTCTATGCTGTCGATGTCGGCGAGAATCAGCTTCACGATAGTCTGCGAGCTAACTCGCGCGTTATAAGTATCGAGAAACAGGATATACGAACGTTCATATTAGATAGTGAATATGAACTTGTCGATTTCATCGCGGCGGACTTGTCGTTTATATCGTTGAAGCTTATTATCCCTTGCTTTGCGAATCTACTGAAGCCCGAGGGGAGATGTGTGGTATTGATTAAGCCTCAGTTTGAGATAGGTAAGCGGTACTTCAAAAACGGTATAGTTACCGACAAGAAGCTAATCGGTAGCATAGTGCGCGATATAGAAACGTTCATATCTGAATGTCGTTATGAAATAATAGGAACAGTGGAATCAAAACTGAACGAAAAAGGCAGGAACAGCGAATTCCTGTGCTATTTTAAGGTGAAATCATGAAAGCTATAATTTGCAAAAACGAAAAGAAAAAAGACGACCGAAGCAGTGAAGCTATTGCGGAGGTTCAGAAAAAGCTGCATGAATACGGCATTGAGTCGGTGCTTGGAAACATTTGCGCTGACTGCGACCTCGTGATTGCTGTCGGCGGCGACGGTACTATTCTGCACCACGGAAAAGCCGCGGCACGACTGAATTTGCCTCTGCTCGGCATAAACACAGGGCGGCTCGGCTTCATGACTACGCTTGAAGTCAGCGAGCTTGATAAATTAGAACTACTAAAGAGCGGGAATTGGCAGACCTGCCCGCGCATGATGCTCGATGTTGAGATAGGCGGGGAGCGGCTTCTCGCGCTCAACGACGTGGTTTTTCTCAAGGATATAAATTCAAAGCTCCCCGAATATAAGGTCAGTGCAGACGGCGCAATCATCTCCGAGCTTCGCGCGGACGGCTTGATTTTAAGCACGCCGACAGGCTCGACGGCTTACGCGCTGTCGGCAGGCGGTCCCATTATCGAGCCGTGGCTTGACTGCATTGAGCTGACGCCGATGTGCGCGCACTCGCTGTTCAACCGCCCTGTTATCCTTTCGGCAGAAAACCCTTTAACAGTCCACTTCGACGGCAATGACGACAGCCATTCTGTCTTTGTTTCTGTTGACGGTGGACGCGGAATTGAGTTCAAGGCGGGTGAAAAAGCGGTTATCCGCAAATCCGCACTGCGGCTGTCTTTAATCAACCTCGGCGGCAGAAGCTTCCACGCAGCAGTGAGCAATAAATTAATGAAATCAATCAAATAAAAAATAAAGGAGAGTAAAATCATGACATTCTTAGCAAAATGCGGAAAATGCAATGAGAGCCTCAAAATCGACCCGACCCAGAAAGAGGCGGTGTGCCCTGCTTGCAACGCGCCCTTCGTCTTTGAGAGGACAACCTTTAACAGCGAAATGGCGGACGAAGCCCTGCTCAAAGCCGAGCTAATCAAGAAATACGACGAGAAAATCGAAGACCTGAACGCCGACATCGCCAAGTTCAACGCCGAGAAAAACGAATTGCAAACTAAAATCAATCGCAGAAGCATTTTAGGCAAGTCGTCCAAGGCGGGCTTGCAAGACGAAATGGCACTCGTTGACGCGAAAATCGAAGCCGCTGAAAGCGAGATTTTAATCGCGGAAACCAAGAAGTTAGACCTGTACAGCAATGCGTAAAAAGCGACTGGGTGCAATCCTTTCCATAATTCGCGAGAAGGAAATTGAGAACCAGGAAATGCTGCGTGAGGAGCTTTCAAGGCTCGGCTTTGAAACCACGCAGGCGACTGTTTCGCGCGATATAAAAGAGCTGCGCTTGGAAAAGATTTCCGAGCATGGCATTAGTCGCTATGTCCGCGAGAATTCGGCGAAAAACCCGGTGTCTGCCGACATTTTCAAGCAGGCGGTGACAAGCGTTGACTACGCCTTGAACACCGTCGTGCTGAAGTGCGAGGCGGGCTGGGCAGGCGGCGCGTGCTCGGCTTTTGACCGCATGAGCTTCCCGCATACAATCGGGACAATCGCAGGTGACGACACGGTTTTTATTCTCATGCGGACTGAAAAAGACGCCAAAGAGCTTTATGAAAATATTTTAGGATTATTGTAATGTTAAAAGAATTATATATTGAAAATTTAGCCGTCATAGAAGAGACCTCCGTCAATCTCGGCGCGGGTTTAACCGTCTTTACGGGCGAAACAGGCGCGGGAAAAAGCATACTCATCGGCGGAATCAAGGCGATTCTGGGCGGGCGGGTTTCAAAGGATTTAATAAGAAGCGGAGCGGAAAAGGCAGTCGTCACCGCTCTTTTTGAGGTTAATGGAGAAGAACTGCTTCTGACAAGAGAAATCAGCGGCTCGGGCACTTCTGTTGCGCGAATCAACAATAAACCTGTGACGGCGGCGGACTTGAAGGACGCGGCGGCTTTGCTGATTGATATTCACGGTCAGCACGACAGCAGAACGCTCACAGACAACGTTCATCAGCGCGAATTGCTTGACAACTTCGGCAGGTTGACGGGCTACTTGGAGGAGTACGCAGGTGTCTTCAAAAGCTTTTCGGAGCTTTCGAGAAGAATCAAAAAACTGCAAGCCGATGAAAATATTAAGTCGGAGAAAACCCTGTTGTTGAAAGAGAAAATAGATGATGTAAACGCCTATAAGTTGACGCGCGGCGAGGAGGAAGAAGTCTCCGTGAAGCTCGCCGCCGCCCGAAATTCAAAGGCGATAAAGCAGAGCTTAACGACTGCGCGCTCCTGCCTTTCGGGGAGCAGCGACGCGTTCGGCGCGGCGGACTTGATAGGTCAGTGCAGGGCGAGCTTGCAGGAGGTTGCAGAGTTTCTGCCCGATTCGGACGAGCTTCTGAAACGCCTCAGAAGCGCGGAAATCGAGCTTGACGATATTCGCGGTGATATTGCGGCGTTGGACAGCGATAATTTCGATTCCGAGCAGACAGCGCGGCTCGAAGAACGCATGAGCGATTTACTTCGCTTGAAGCGCAAATACAGGCTTGATATTGACGAATTGATTGACGAGCATGAGAAATGGCGCGATGAATTAGCCGAGCTTGAATATTCCGAAGACATGACAGAAAAGCTACTCGCAGAGCGGAAAACAGTCGGTGACAACCTCAAAAGATTGGCGGGAATAATAACCGAAAAACGCAAAGAAACTGCCGAAGAATTAGCGGCGAAAATCACGGACGAGCTCATCGAGCTTGATATGCCGAATGTGCGGCTTTTCTTCGCTTTAACGCAGGAAAAGGTCACTGTCAGCGGCATGGACGGCGTTGAAATCATGATTTCCGTCAACAAGGGCGAAGAGCCCAAGCCGCTCGCAAAAATCGCGTCAGGCGGCGAGCTTTCGCGGATTATGCTGGCGATTAAAGCGGTTTTGGCTGAAAGCGACTCAACACCGACTATGATTTTCGACGAAATCGACACGGGAATCAGTGGGCGAGCCGCGCAAAAAGTCGGCGCGAAGCTTGCGGAAATCGCTGAAAAGCGGCAGGTGCTCTGCGTTACGCACTTGGCTTCAATCGCCGCAAAAGCCGATAAGCACCTGCTAATCGAGAAAACAAGCGACGAAACACGGACATACACCCGTGTTTCGGAGTTGGATTTAGAGCAGAGAAAGCGCGAACTTGCGCGGATTATTTCGGGAGACGAGGAAGAACTGACAATCAAAATAGGTTGACTACGATTGCGCGCTTACTGTCGGCAAAGCGTTTAAGTTATTCGCGCCGCTGTCGTCGGGCAGGGACTTGAGGTATTCCGCGCCTTTACGCGAGGAAATGCCCACGCCTGCGATTCCGCCGCCGCGCGCGATATTAATTGCTTCCTGCTTGTCCACGATTCTGCCGCCGGAAAGCTGATAGCCGGACACGCGCCCGCGCTGCTTAACGAGCCCCGTGATTGTTTCCGCGCCTGCTTTTGCCTGCGGAACTTCGCGCATTGCGCGCATGGGTAAGCTGTGATTGTGATTCATAATATAAAAATCCTTTCGGTGTGTTTTTTAAGATTATTTGCAAAAGTAAATCAAATATAAGGTGGTAAATTCATGAAAATATCGGAGTTATTCAATAAAGGCAAGACTGTTTTCTCGTTCGAGGTCTTCCCGCCTAAGAAAGACAGCCCCGTCGAAACTGTTTATAACGCGCTCGCCGAGCTGTCTGACCTGAACCCCGCGTTCATCAGCGTGACCTACAGCGCGGGCGGCACAGGCGGCGCAAAGGAGTCCACAACCCTGCTTGCGTCATACGTGAAAAACAAGCTCGGAATCGAAACCTGCGCGCACTTAACCTGCATGAATTCAACCGCAGACGACATTCGCGCGCTCTTGAAAGAGCTTGAAGAGCATAAAATTGAGAATATTCTCGCGCTCAGAGGTGACAAAAACCCCGACGTGCCTGCTGTTAACGAGTTTCATCACGCCTCGGACTTAGTACGCTTCATAAAGGTTCAGGGCTTAGACTTCTGCGTGTCGGGAGCCTGCTGCCCCGAGGGGCACCCCGAGTCAAAAGACATGATTTCAGACGTGTTGAATTTAAAGAAAAAGGTAGACGCGGGCGCGGATTATCTTGTTTCACAGATGTTCTTCGATAATGCGAAGTTCTACGAATTCAAAGAACGGCTTCGCCTCGCGGATATAACCGTGCCTGTTTCGGCGGGGATTATGCCCGTGACGAATAAGCGGCAGTTCGAGCGTATGATTATGCTGTCGGGCGCAAGCCTCCCCGCGAAGTTCACGCAGACATTCTCGCGCTTTGAAGACCGCCCTGAGGCACTTGCCGACGCGGGAATAGCCTACGCTATCGACCAAATTATAGATTTAATCAGTAGCGGCGTGGACGGGATTCACCTGTATACAATGAACAAACCCGCAGTAGCACGGAAAATTGCGGAGAGTGTGAGGTCATTATTGTGAAAAACTGGAACGTAAAACCCTTTTTAATATTTGGAATTATATCACAGCTTGTATGTATATTATTGATGTTTAGCGGGTTTTTCTATGTAGTTATTGGATACGCGATGTTTGATGAATCAATTAATTTGCTTGTTATTGCGTATGCGCTTTTCTTGTTAATGAATCCTTTTGCACTATTAATGATTGCGTTAAAAAAGCAAAATGTGTTAATTCGGACAGGGTTGATTGCCTGTGCATTACTTGAAGCTGTTACACCTGTTTTGGTGCTTATATGGACTCCTATTGTGGGGCGTATTTTCAGCATTGCTTTACTGTATACTCACGCTCTTGCGGTGGTTTATTTATTTGGTGCATATATTTTTGTGTACAAAAGAAAATCCGTTATAATACCAATGGCAATAAATATAGGCATAATGGCGGTTTTGGTGTTGTGGGGATTACGGAATCTTCTTGTGGATAAATTCGGAATTATGGTGACATGGGATGTTCGGGTAATGGATATACCGCTTTTTCACATACCGATTATATGGCTTTTATTTATAATATTTTATATTTCGCTGTTAGCGAGCAGAATTTATTCTAAGCCGAAAGTAGAGGTAAGCGTTGAACCTACAGAAAATTGATAAAGCGTTCCGCGAGAAGTACGAGCCGCTGTTGCAAAGCGTAATCACACCGCGCTATGTTTGGAAAACGGCAGACATTAATTGCACGTTTTTGCAAGGCTCTGACATCAAAAAGCACGTCGAAAATTGCGATAAAATCATCGTCCTTGCCGCGACGCTCGGCTTGCAGGTTGACGAGCTGATTCGGCAGACGGAAGCCGCCGATATGGCGGGGGCAGTGGTTTTGGACGCGCTCGCAAGCGCGGCGATTGAGCAAGTTTGTGACGAAGCGATGAAAAAAATACAACTGTCAACTGTCAACTGTCAACTGTCAACTCGCTTCAGTCCGGGTTACGGCGACTTCCCGTTAGAAGTGCAGGGTGAGCTTCTCGCGCTTCTCGGCGCGAAAAAGAAAATCGGGCTGTATGTAAATGAATCGAATCTGCTGATTCCGCGCAAATCGGTAACGGCAGTTATTGGCTGTAGGGAACGGTTTTAACCGTTCCATATAAATGTAAACGGAACGCATTAATGCGTTCCCTACAAAGGAGAAAGTATTTTGAACTTCATCGACTTATTAAAATCAGATAAGCTTATCTTCGCGGACGGCGCGCAAGGCACAGAGCTGCGCAAATTAGTGCAGAAGCCAATTGAATCCCCGCACCTGTTAAATTTTGAAAATCCCGAAATAGTAAAGCAGGTTGCACGTTCTTACGCCGAGGCAGGCTCGGACTTCGTCTGCGCGAACTCGTTCAGCATAAACCGCTTCAACGTTGCAGACGTAGACGCGGAAATTAAACAGGCGCTCGCAATCACGAAAGAAGCACTTGCAGGAACAAATGCGCTGACTGCCCTTGACGTGACCACGCTCGGAAGGCTCTTAGAGCCCGCGGGTTCGCTGACGTTTGAGGAAGCGTATGATATTTACAAGGAAATAATGACGGCAGGTGAAAAACACGGCGCAGACTTGGTAATTCTCGAAACCATGACGGACTTGTACGAAACAAAAGCCGCGCTGTTGGCTTTAAAGGAAAACACAAGCCTGCCCGTGATTTGCTCAATGACTTTCGAGCAAAACGGCAGAACGTTCACAGGTACGCCGATTACCTGCATGGCGGCGACGCTTGAAGGGCTCGGCGCGGACGTGCTCGGCATTAACTGCTCATTAGGACCTGTTGAGTTAAAACCGCTTGTTCAGGAACTGCTTGCCTGCACAACATTGCCTGTTATGGTGAAGCCGAACGCAGGCTTGCCGAATCCCGAAACAGGGGAATTTAAGCTGTCGGCGGCAGATTTTGCGGAAGCTATGGCGGAATTTAAAGGCGTGAAAATCATGGGCGGCTGCTGCGGGACTACGCCGGAGTTTATCGAAACAATGTACAATGCACAATGCACAATGCACAATTGTACATTGTCAATTGTCAATTGTCAATTATCTACCGTCTGTGGTGCAACCACAGCGGTAGATATTTCCCGCCCCCGCATTATCGGCGAACGCATAAACCCCACAGGCAAAAAGCTTATGAAGCAGGCGCTGCTCGACAACGACATGGGTTATATCCTCAAGCAAGCCGCCGAGCAATTAAGTGCAAACGCCGATATTCTTGACATAAACGTAGGCGCGGCAGGAATTGACGAAGTGCAAATGCTTCCAAAAGTCGTCAAAGCCGTGCAAGGCATAACTGGAATCCCGTTGCAATTAGACAGTACTAACGCAGCGGCGTTAGAAGCCGCTCTGCGCGTAACGAACGGCAAGCCGATTGTAAACTCCGTGAACGCCGAGGACGAGAGCCTTGAAGCGATTCTGCCGCTCGTTAAGAAATATGGCGCGGCGGTAGTCGGCTTAACGCTTGACAAATCGGGAATCCCCGAAACAGCCGAGGGGAGACTCGCTCTCGCGGAGAAGATTCTGAACCGCGCGCTTGCGCTCGGAATCAAGCGCGAAGACGTTTTTATAGATTGCTTGACTTTAACTGCGGGAGCAGAGCAAAAAAGCGCGCAGGAAACCTTAAAAGCTGTCGCGCTTGTTAAAGAAAAGCTCGGCTTAAAAACAGTTCTCGGCGTGTCTAATATCTCGTTCGGGCTTCCCGAGCGCGGGATTATAAACCGCACGTTCCTTGCGCTCGCGCTTCAGAGCGGGCTTGATTTGCCGATTATGAACCCGAACGAGAAGGACATGAGCGATACGGTGCGGGCGTTTAATGTGCTTGCGGGGCATGATAAAAATGCGGTTGAATACGTGGTTTCTGCGAACATTAACCACCCCGCCGCTTCGCGGCACCCCTCCACGGAGGGGAATGACATAACATTAGAATACGCTGTGCTGAACGGCTTAAAAGCCGAAGCTGTTGCGATTACGCGAAAACTCTTGAACGGGACGACAGGGTCGTCGTCCCCTACAGAACCTTTGGAAATCATCAACGGCGCGTTAATCCCTGCTTTAGATAAAGTCGGCGAATTATTTGAGAGCGGGAAAATTTTCCTCCCGCAGTTAATGCTCTCCGCCGAAAGCGCAAGCGCCTGCTTTGAAATCATAAATGTAGGGCGCGACGCCCTCGGCGCGCCGTCTGCTTCCGACAAAAAAATCATCTTAGCCACCGTCAAGGGCGATATTCACGACATCGGCAAAAACATCGTCCGCACGCTTTTAGAAAGCTACGGCTACAACGTGGTTGACCTTGGCAGAGACGTAGACTGCGCAGTTATTTTGGAAGAAGTAAAACGGCAGAACGTAAAGCTCGTCGGACTATCCGCGCTCATGACCCCGACGCTCCCCGCAATGGAGGAGGCTACGCGGCTTATAAAGTCTGCAACAGACTGCAGAGTCATGGTCGGCGGCGCGGTAGTAACCGAGGACTGGGCGAAGAAAATCGGTGCGGACTTCTACGGAAAGGACGCAAAAAGCGCGGTTGACATAGCAGGAAGAATTTTCCGTATTACAAACTAATTACAAAACGCGAAAAACACTTGCTAAATATAAACAAATATGTTATACTTATACAGTACGAAAAAAATAATAAATTTCATGGAGGTAATCATGGAAAACAATAATATCAGAAAAAACCGCGCACCCGTTGTCGTTATACTTATTTGTATGTTCTTGGCGGGGGCAATGGCGGCAGGGCTTTTATTCTTTATGTCGGGCGGCGCGTCCTCTTACGAGAGAGCGGAGCGCAATTCGCTGAACGCGCTTTTCTCGGGCGCTTCAAGCCTTTTCGTAACTGACGCGGCAGAATCGGGAAGCATTGTAATCACCCCGTCGAAGGAGCTCGCCGCTTTAACAGGGCTTGACCTTTCGGAGCTCGGCTCGCTTACGCTCAGCTACGAAATGATTCTTGAAAACAGCAGTGACATTTACGCACTGCTCGGCGCGGAAATCTTCGGAATAGGCGCGTCTGTCGAGTTTTGGCAAATCGGGCAGGAAATAATCGCTCATTTCCCGGGAATATCCGATTACTACATACTTCTCAGCGGTATAATGGGAATGTCGGGCATGGACGCCTTGGCTGGCTACGACTTAGACGTTGATTTCGACAAAATCATGAACGAAGTTAAAATCATCGGCGAAGCGGTGCTTGATAAATACTTTGAGCTGACCGCAAACATAGAGTCTAAGTGGAGCGAGCAGGTAACTGTAGGCGAGCTTAGCAAAAACGCCGACGTTTTTGAAATTATCATGGACTTAGAGTTTTTATACGAGCTCGTGGTAGTCGGCTTTGAAGCGTTCCTTGACAGCGATGAAATTTACGGTTTAGCCAAAACACTGTATGATATTTCCGAAGACCCGTGGAAGGAATACTCGTGGTATCGCTCGTTCGATGAAGCGATAAACGAAATGCGCGAAGAGCTTTACGACGTTGAGCCGTGGGATTTAGAGGGAGACGAATTCATCACCATGCGCGTCTATATCAGCGGGAATGAAGTTGTCCGCCGCGATATAAGCATAGAAGACGTAACGCTCAGCTTTTCGTCCATCACCGAGAAAAACGGTCAGTACGCGAGAAGCGCGAGATTCACCTCAAAAGACTGGCGCGGAAACACCTCGGTTATAAGCTTCCGCGACGAGGGCACAGCAGACAAAAACGGCTACAGCACAGGGCAGATTCGTGCTTCCTTCGCTGATGATTACGACAGCTACTCGCTCACAATCAAATACGAGGACTTCAAGTGCTACAGCAACGGCTTAATCGGCGGCGATATTAAAATCAGCGTTCCGATTCAAGAGGGCTTGAACGTTGATATTAACTTTAAGTCCACCGTAACAGGCGACAGCATGAATGCAAAAGGCTCGGTGGCTGTCTTCGGCATGAAAGCAGTTGATATTGAAATCAACACCAACATAAACACAGGAAAAAGCATAAGCAGACCCGCGCTGACAAACAATAACACTATCGACCCCTCCGACTGGCGCGCATTGGAAAAATTAGAAGAAGACTTCGAGCGTTGGGCGGAAGCTTTAGACCTTTATACATTATTTGATGACCTTTTCTATTACAGTGGGTTGAGTTCGCTTTTCCCAAGCAATTATGAAGCTGTTTTATCACCTTGGGACGACGATTGGTATGGAAACTACTGCTACGAATGTTACGAAATCCACGAAGAGTGGGAAAGCTGCATAGACTGGGAGAATTGGTGCACAGGCGATGAATGGTGCTGGTGCAACGACTGCTATGTTTATGAATGTGTCGGTGAGATGTTCTGCTGGTGCGACGACTGCGTTGACACGTGGACATGGGAAGAATATGAAGCATACTGGGACGAATATTGGGCTTCTTTTGACCCCTGCACAGCTTCAAGCAGAATAACCTGTTTCTGCGAAGATTGTTTTGACTGGGACAGGGAAGATTGGGACGATATTGACTGGGATGCTTATTCCGACTGGGCTGAATTTGTTTACGAATAATTAAACATACGGGAGGGTTAAATAAACTTTGGACTACCCTAAAAACATTCGCAATTTCTGCATAATCGCGCACATTGACCACGGCAAGTCTACCCTTGCCGACAGGATTTTAGAGCTTACGCAGACAGTTGCGCTGCGCGATATGGAAGCACAGCTTCTCGATAATATGGACTTAGAGCGGGAGCGCGGGATTACTATTAAAGCCCGCGCTGTCCGCATGAATTACGTTGCTGAAGACGGCTCGGAGTATGTCCTGAATCTAATTGACACGCCCGGGCACGTTGACTTCAGCTATGAGGTCAGCCGAAGCTTAAACGCCTGCGAGGGCGCGATTCTTATTGTTGACGCGTCGCAGGGAATCGAAGCGCAGACATTAGCGAACGCCTACTTAGCGGTTGAAGCGGATTTAGAAATAGTCCCTGTTATAAACAAAATCGACCTCCCTGCCGCTGACCCGAAAGCCGCGAAAGAGGAAGTCGAAAGCGTAATCGGCATACCCGCTATGGACGCGCCCGAGATTTCCGCGAAGAACGGGATTAATATCCGTGAAGTCTTAGAGCAGGTTATCAAGCTTGTTCCGCCGCCTGTAGGGTGCGACGTCCCCGGCGCACCGTTCCGTGCGTTAATATTCGACAGCTATTACGATACTTACAAGGGCGTAATTATTTATATCCGCGTGAAAGAAGGCAAAATCGCACAGGGCGACAAAATCCGCATGATGGCGACAGGCGCAGAGTTCCAAATAGTTGAGCTTGGTTACATGGGCGCGACGGGCTTGGTTCAAGCCGCCGAGCTGAAAGCGGGGGAAGCGGGCTTTATCTCGGCTTCGATTAAGTCTATCAGCGATACGCAGGTCGGCGACACGGTCACAGCCGTGGCGAACCCCGCGCAGGAAGCCTTGCCCGGCTATCGCCCTGTTCTGCCGATGGTTTTCAGCGGGATTTATCCCGTGGACGGCGCGAAATACAACGACCTCAAGGACGCACTTGAAAAGCTGCGCCTTAACGACGCCGCGCTGACCTTTGAAGCGGAAACAAGTAACGCGCTCGGCTTCGGCTTCCGTTGCGGGTTCTTAGGACTTCTGCACATGGAAATCATTCAGGAGCGGCTTGAGCGCGAGTATAACCTTGACTTAATCACCACTGCGCCGTCTGTTATCTATGAAATTGAGCTGACAAGCGGCGAAATCGTAAAAATCGACAACCCCGCGAATTACCCGAACCCGACTGAAATCGCACAGGCGTTCGAGCCTATGACCGACTCGCACATAATTGCACCTGCCGAGTATATCGGCGCGATTATGGAAATAAGCATAGAGCGGCGCGGAGTTTTCAAGGACATGAAATATCTTGACGAAAAGCGGGTAGACATGAATTTCGACCTGCCGCTCAACGAAATTGTTTACGACTTTTTCGATTTGCTCAAGTCCAAAACCCGCGGCTACGCGAGCTTTGACTATGAAATCAGCGGCTTTGTGCCGTCTAAATTAATCAAGCTTGATATACTGTTAAATGCAGAAGTCGTAGACGCGCTGTCGTTTATTGTGCACGTAGATAAGGCGTATACAAGAGGACGCAGAATCGCCGAAAAGCTGAAAGATAATATTCCGCGCCAGTTGTTCGAGGTGCCTATTCAGGCGGCAATCGGCGGGAAAATAATCGCCCGCGAAACTGTTAAGGCTATGAGAAAAGACGTACTCGCGAAATGCTACGGCGGGGATATAACGAGAAAGAAAAAGCTACTCGAAAAGCAAAAAGAGGGTAAGAAGAAGATGCGCCAGTTAGGCTCGGTGGAAGTGCCGCCGGAGGCGTTTATGGCAGTGTTGAAGTTGGATACTTGATATGTAGGAGGGCATTATGTTATCATTTGAAGGTTATTATTCCGGAAACGGTTATATTTTACCACTCGGAAATCCGTCTATACCAGAAGGGCGGAAGCTTTTAATTACAGTATTGGACGAAGTAATTTATCCTAAAGGGTTGGCATTTAAAACTGCAAGGGAAACTATGTTTGGTTGCATGAAAGGAAAAATGTCTGTACCCGATGATTTTGACGAACCGCTTGAAGAATTCGAGGAGTATATGTAATGAAATATTTACTTGATACTCACACTTTTTTGTGGTGTTTTGAAGGCTCAAATAAACTCAGTGAAACGGTTAAGAATATTTTGCTTAATGAAGATACCGCAAGATATGTTAGCACTGTTTCTCTTTGGGAGTTTTTAATTAAACACAGTAAAGGTAAGCTTCCGTTTGAAGGCGGATTTATGAATTTATGCAGATTAATAGAAGAATATGAGTTTTTCATTTTGCCGATGACAGAACAACATATTATCACATTAATGGATTTACCATTCATTGACAACCACAAAGACCCTTTTGACCGCCTGCTCGTCGCCACGGCAAAAGCAGAAAACATGACGATTTTAACCGCTGACGAAAACATTCATAAATACGATGTATCTTTTATCTGGTAACTGAAAAACAAAAAGGAGAAAAAGCCATGAGCCTCGGACTTTACATTCACATACCCTTCTGCCTGCAGAAGTGCCCCTACTGCGACTTTTTCTCCGCGCCCTACGACAGCCGCGCGTCTTATTCTTACGCAGACGCGGTTATCAGAAACGCAGAGTTTTACAAGGAACGCTTCGACACGATATACTTCGGCGGCGGCACGCCCTCGGCGGCGTGGTGGGACGTCTGCCGCATAATGGGTAAGCTCAAATTCACCGACGACGCTGAAATTACCGTAGAAGCCAACCCGAACACCCTCACAAGAGATTCATTGCTGTCAATGAAAAACAGCGGCGTTAATCGGCTTTCCGTGGGGGTGCAATCCTTCTCAAACGCAGAGCTTCGCGCCTTGGGGCGGGTACATACGTCAGAAGACGCGACAAATTCCATAAAGCTTGCATTAGAGTGCGGTTTTAAAAATGTTTCGGTTGACCTTATGCTCGGGATTCCCGGGCAGACGCCCGACAGCGTGCGGCGTAGCATAAAAGTAATCGCGGGGCTCGGCATTACGCACGTTTCTGCGTATATGCTGAAAATCGAGCCGAACACGCCTTTCGCGGGAATGAATCATAAGTTTCCCGACGAGAACGTAACAGCGCAGATTTACTTAGCGTGCGGCGAGGAGCTCGAAAAGCACGGCTTTGCACAGTATGAAATCAGTAACTTCTCCAAAGCGGGCTATGAGTGTAAACACAACCTCAAATACTGGACAAGCGCGGAGTACCTCGGAATCGGCACGGCGGCTCACTCTTTCTACGACGGAGAAAGGTTCTTTGTGATGAGCGATATAAAAGAATTCGCGAAGTCGAATGTGCAAAACGTAATCACAACCGAGAGCGAGGAGATTACCTTCGAGAGCTACGCAATGCTCAAGCTGCGGCTGACAGAGGGGCTGACCTTCGCGGAGTGCGAGAGGTTCGGGCTCAAAAAAGAAGCCATGATGAAAAGGTGCAGGTTAGTGCCGCCGGATTATCTGCGGATTTCCGATAAGGGCATCGCGATAACGCGCGAGGGCTTCTTGGTTTCAAATCAGGTGATAAGGAAGCTGACGACAGAGCCGGTGGTGCAGGTGGCGAAGTAGAATAAAAAATCGGCGCGCTTTTGAAAAGCGTGCCGATAATTATGCAGAAACATTTCGCTAAAAAGCCCGCCACCCCCTGCGCGAATCGAACGCACAACTATTCCTTAGGAGGGAACTATTATATCCATTTAACTAAGGGGGCAATTTCAATTGACAATTGACAATTGACAATTGACAATGTACAATTGATTAACGATAACAGTATAACAAAAATTTGCGGAAATGTCAACTACTGCGAAAAAACTTGCAAAGTCTGCACATTTATGCTAAAATATAAAAGACAAAATAAACTTAAAAAGGGAAACAGCATGAAAAAACTATCAGCCTTTTTACTCACAGCCATAATTCTAATCGGACTTACGGCGTGCGGGGGTGAAATTGAAATTGCGGAAGCTTTAACCACCCCGCCGCCTGTCGGCGACACCCCTCCACAGGAGGGGAATGAACTTGATGTAGAGGACAACGAATTCCCCTCTGAGGAGGGGTGGACGGCGCAGCCGGACGGGGTGGTTGACGACCACGAACCGGAAATAACAAGCAGAGAGCGTCTTCCGCATCACTATGATGTAAACACTACAGAAGACAGAGGCGAGGCTTTATTAGAAATATATGCATTTTTAGACGGTGCATGGCGTTCAACTGTAATTAATTCCTACGCTTTTTGGCTCACATTAAATGTTACTGATGAATTTATTGAACTCGTTGATGAAAATGAGTATGAAAACTGGCAAAACAAATACCTGTCAAAAGATTTTTTTGAAAACTGGCATGGTATTCATGCTGTTCGTGAAATTAGGGCTCTATATACCGATTTCAACGAATTTATTAATCTTGTTTCGTTTATAAGTGATTTTGATTTATCTGAACAACAAGTCAGAGAAGCACTTTTAAAATGGAATGAGTTTGGTGATGGCGGGGTAATGTACACAAAGCATATATATTCTGAAGAAGAAATAACTGCTTTAGCAACGAGAAACAAAGAAGATATTGTTGCGCTATTTAGAATGGGTGAGAGCTGGCCTCCTCTGCCATTAATAAAACATGATAAACTCTATGCTATAGGGTGGTTTTTCTATGCTTCCCCCGAAGATTACAAAGCACACGATATAACAAAAGATGATATGACATTTGTTATAAAAGAATTAAATGGTTTTATTGCTTTTGAAGATGGTCTTAATTATGGTTTTGCTTTCCCTCATTTTAAAGACGTAATCCAACAGAAATTTTATGATTATTTCAATGGCGACATTTGTGTTATGGAGCTTTGCGGATATGAACGTGATTTCGATATGCCGCTTGCTTTTGAAAACTATTGGACAAATCGCGTGGGAAGTTATTGGCATTTCTTCGATTCACGCACAGATTACGGTCTTTTCAAAAACAATTTTAACTATACACCGCACTGGATTTATTATAATAATCACGAAGCATACAGCGAAGCAGATATAACACCGGAAGAATTAACTAATATGATTCCAAAATTTAAAGCTTTAGATATTTTAAGTATTGAAGCTATTGCAGCATTAGAAAATAAGATTATGCTTTATGAGGATTATTATAACCTCTTGCAAGATTAACAAATTTATGCTATAATATAAAAACCAAAAGAAAGGACATAAAAACCATGAACATAAAAATAACAAAAACCACTAATCCCAAGCCGATTCCTACCGATGACAGCACGCTCGGCTTCGGGCGCATCTTCAGCGACCATATGTTCGTCATGAACTACAAACAAGGGCAGGACTGGCATGACGCCCGCATAGTGCCTTTTGACGACATTGCGCTTTCCCCCGCCGCTATGGTTCTGCACTACTCGCAGACGATTTTCGAGGGCATGAAGGCTTATCGTGTCGAGGGTGATAAAATTCAGCTTTTCAGACCCGAAGAAAACTTCAAGCGCATGAACCTTTCGGGCTCGCGCTTAGTTATTCCCGAAATTCCCGAGGACGTGGCTTTAGAGGGCTTAAAACAGCTTATAAAGCTTGATAAAGACTGGGTTCCGCACAGCGACGGCGCGAGTCTTTACGTGCGTCCGTTCGTGTTCGCCTGCGACCCGTTCGTCGGCGTGCGCCCGGGCGAGGAATATATGTTTATAATTATCACATCGCCTTCGGGTCCCTATTACGCGACAGGCTTAAACCCTGTTGGAATCTACGTCGAGGAGAGCTTCGTGCGCGCGGTGCGCGGTGGTCCGGGCTACACCAAAACAGGCGGTAACTACGCGGCGTCGCTTGCAGGGCAGGTAGAGGCGCAGAAGCAGGGCTTGGCGCAGGTGCTTTGGCTTGACGGGATTGAGCGCAAATATATTGAAGAAGTCGGCGCGATGAATATTTTCTTCGTGCTGGGTGACAACGAGGTAATTACGCCCGAGCTTTCGGGCTCGATTCTCGGCGGCATTACAAGAAAATCCGTAATTGAGCTTTGCCAAAAGTGGGGCATGAAGGTCAGCGAGCGCAAAATTTCCATAGACGAAATCGCAGAAGCATACAAGAGCGGCGCGCTGAAGGAGGTCTTCGGAACAGGCACAGCGGCGGTGATTTCACCTGTAGGGCTTTTGAAGTGGGGCGAAACGGAAATGAAAATCAACGATAATAAAATCGGCGAGGTTTCCGCGAAGCTTTACGATACGCTGACGGGGATTCAGTACGGGAAGCTTGCTGATGATATGGGTTGGGTTATGCCTGTGGAGGTTTGATTATGATGTATCCTTATATAACCTTGGCGGACGAAACGCTGATTACTCACTCGCACCTAATGGGGAAAGGTGAGGATAAATGTGTCAAGGTTCATTTTGAACGCCCGAAGCCTTATGGCTTTGATTCGGTAACTTATCTTCTTCCGTCTTATAAACAGACTGAAAGGATTGGATATAGTGACGAAGAAATAAAAGATTTCGAAAAATTGCTTAGAAGGGCGGCTCACTCGTTTTTCAGATATGCTGAAATGGGAGGATTAGACATTGCCAAAACTAATTCGCATTGGTAACTATATTGTGTTTTTCTGGTCAAACGAGAACAATGAAGCGATTCATGTTCACGTCAGCAGAGGAACTATTTCTCCTAATTCAACAAAAATATGGCTTACAAAGTCAGGCGGTGCTGTTGTTGCTAAAAAGAGCAGAATACCAAATAAAGACTTGAATGAAGTTATAGACGTAATCACTGATAACCATGCCTATATATGTAAAAGATGGAAAGAATATTTCGAGAAGTCAAAACTAAAATTCTACTGTTAAAGAACGAATTTCTTAATCATGCAGCAATAGCTTAAAAACATGACGAAAACCATAACGAAAACCGCACTTGAAGTCATTTCGGCACATTTCAATAAAATAATCACCTAAGGCTTCATCATATTCTCTAAACAATGTTTTTCCTTCTTCATCAAGGAGGTTAAGCAAATCCTCGCAAATCTTACCTCTTCTTTGCAAATTAATATCCTGCGTAAATCTTTCGTCAATAGAATTATAAATCTCGTCAAGTATATCGTTCATAGTGTTAATTCCTTTCTTATAGGATTATATAAATCCTATAAATGTATTATACAGGATTTATATAATCCTGTCAAGTGTTTTGGAGAATTTTTATGGTTATTTCAGCAGAAAGATTAAAAAAACTGCGAAAAGCGAAAAATGTATATCAAAAAGATGTAGCCGAAATACTTGGTATTGCGGAAAGAAATTATAGAAAATATGAAGCGGGAAAGGTTGACCCGCAGACTTCTAAAACCGTCATGCTTGCCGATTATTTTGATGTGTCGGTAGATTATCTTGTGGGGCGTTCAGACGACCCGAAAAGGCGGTAAAAATAAAATAACAGGAGACAAAAATGAAAAACACCGAAAAAACAATGGATAAGCTGATTGCCTTATGCAAGGGGCGCGGCTTCATCTTCGCGGGGAGCGAGATTTACGGCGGACTGGCGAACACCTGGGACTACGGCCCGCTCGGCACTGAGCTCAAAGCCAACATAAAAAAAGCCTGGCTGAAAAAATTCGTGCAGGAGAGCAAGTACAACGTCGGACTTGACAGCGCGATTCTGATGAATCCGCAAACCTGGGTTGCTTCGGGGCATCTTGCGGGCTTTTCTGACCCGCTGATTTCCTGCAAGGGCTGTAAAACTCGCCACCGTGCCGACAATCTTATTGAAGACTTCGACGGGACTTTAACCGCAGGCTGGGAAAACAAGCAGCTTGAGGATTATATCGCCGAAAAGAAAATCGCCTGCCCCGACTGCGGCAAGCTTGATTTCACCGAAATAAAAAAGTTTAATCTCATGTTCAAGACTTTCCAAGGCATTGACGAGGAAACCGCCTCTGAAATTTATCTGCGCCCCGAAACAGCGCAGGGGATATTCGTGAACTTCGCAAATATTGCGCGCACAACGCGCAAGAAAATACCCTTCGGCGTAGCGCAAATCGGGAAATCGTTCCGAAACGAAGTGACCCCCGGCAAGTTTATCTTCCGTGTGCGCGAGTTTGAGCAGATGGAGCTTGAATTTTTCTGCAAGCCCGACACAGACTTAGAATGGTTCAATTACTGGAAGGACTTTTGCAAAAACTGGCTGCTTTCGCTCGGCTTAAAGGAAGAGAATCTGCGCCTGCGCGACCACACCGCCGAGGAGCTTAGCTTCTATTCAAAGGCAACGACAGACTTTGAATATCTCTATCCGTTCGGCTGGGGCGAGCTCTGGGGAATCGCCGACAGAACCGACTACGACTTAAAACAGCATATCAACGAATCGGGCAAGAGCCTCGAATACTTCGACCCCGAAACTAACGAAAAATACATTCCCTACGTTGTCGAGCCGAGCTTAGGCGTTGAGCGGCTGCTGCTTGCGGCTCTGACTGACGCTTACGACGAGGAAAGCTTAGACGACGGCACAGTTCGTACTGTTCTGCGTTTTCACCCGTATCTTGCGCCGTTCAAGGCGGCGGTTCTGCCTTTATCAAAAAAGCTCGGCGACAAAGCCGGCGATGTTTATGCAGAGCTGTGCAAGTCGTTCATGTGCGACTATGACGAGGCGGGCAACATCGGCAAACGCTACCGCAGACAGGACGAAATCGGCACGCCGTTCTGCGTGACGGTGGACTTCGAGACACCCGAGGACGGTAAAGTCACCGTGCGCGAGCGCGACAGCATGGAGCAGGTGCGGATTGAAGTTGATGAGGTTCGAGCTTATATTGAGGAGAGAATTAAGTTTTAATAAAGGAAAACCGAGCGGTAATAACCGCTCGGTTTTTAGTTTTAAGTTTTTGGGGGAGAAAAATAACCTCTTATGCATTTCGGATTAATAACACATAACTGAATATGAGTTTTTTCTCTGAATCCTGATGTTGGGTATAATTCTTCACCTTCAACGAAAACCCCTCTGACGGAGTCAAAAGGTTCTTGATTTAATTTACGTAAGGTGCTATGTAAAAACTCAATAACAGCGCAATCTAAATCTCTTAATAAATAGTTAGAGCTTTCATCAAGGACTTTATTTTTAGGAAGTTTTTTGTCAATAAAATGGTGAAAAGCACTGTACATTTCATAGGATTTTTTTACGAGCTCTAAACTGTAATTGTCAGTTAGATTAAGACATACGCCTAAATCTAAAACCGCTCCGACAACAGCAACATCTTTTACATCTAAACCCTTACGCTTTGCAGTTTCCTTTGCCCATTCTAACGCTCTATTTGGATTATTTTCCCAAAAATAAATCCCATGCCCTAGCCAATCATAAGGATTTTCGCTTTTTTTAAGCTGCTGATGTTTACGTATAACATTGTCAAAAGTGCTTTTATTACAACCGTGATAACCTAAAACTAAATTTGATAATCTGGGATGCATTTTAATCACCTAAATTGCGGTAAATTTTTGAAATATATCCCTTTTTATCAAGAATACCGGCTTCTGTGAGGCTTTTGTTGGCAATTATTTTTTGCTCGTGTTCCGGGAGGCTCTTAAAATCTGCAAACGATTTCTCCATTTCCTTTAAAATGGTTAAATTATCATTTCTCATTGTTAATGTCGGCATTTCTTTCCGCCCCCTTCTTTTTATAAAATCAAAAATTAAAAATAAAATAAATAAATAAATTGTCGAATATAGTAATATTTTACCATTTTTAAACAAAGATGTCAACCCCCTTAAAATTATATAAGTTTATTATAACGCAAAAATCATTTTTTTCATGTCGAATAAGAATACATAAAGAAAAAACCCCTCTCATTGAGAGGGGTTCATTTTGTGCTCAAGTCTTAATACGGGAAAACCTTTTGCGTTGTTTCGCAGGTCAGTAAAACCCAGTTGGACTCTTTGCGGTACAAGGATTATGCTCTTTGTTTTGCGAAGCATTCGCTGCAGTAAACGGGCCTGTCATCGCGGGGGTTGAAAGGAATCTTCGCTTCGCCGCCGCAGTCAGCGCAGGTAGCGATAAAGGTTTCCTTGTTTCTGGACGCCGATTTTTTAGCGTCACGGCACGCTTTGCAGCGTTGCGGCTCGTTTACGAAGCCTTTTTCACTGTAGAACTCTTGTTCTCCCGATGTGAAAATAA
>Ga0123356_10000917_pt1 | contig 32598 bp, 30 predicted proteins | sample TergutEmb28metaG_2_FD_92546 | JGI IMG/M metagenome (GOLD analysis project Ga0123356, IMG submission 92546) | Embiratermes neotenicus P3 segment gut microbial communities from Petit-Saut dam, French Guiana - Emb289 P3 | ecosystem: Host-associated > Arthropoda: Insects > Digestive system > Gut ...
AGCGTTATAGAGCATGTATCGCCAAGCTTGGTATCAGAAAATAAAATGTTACTAAATGGCGAGTGGGATAACCCACTCGCCGTATGCAGTATGGAGTAAAAAGAAGTTAGGAGTAGAAAGAATTAATGATTATCAACAAAAGAGAATTTCCGAATGTAAAGAGGTACAGCATTGATTTTGCAGGCCGTCCTCTTTCGATGGAAACAGGAAAATTAGCAGAGCTGTGCAATGCTTCAATACTTGTACGTTACGGCGAAACTGTCGTACTGGTAGCTGTAACGGCATCACCCCGTCCTCGTGACGGTATCGATTTTTTCCCGTTATCGGTAGATTTTGAAGAAAAATTGTATGCTGTAGGCAGAATCCCCGGCGGGTTTCTGCGGCGTGAAGGCAGACCCGGTGAAAGAGGAGTACTTGCAGGGCGTATGATTGACAGACCTATGCGTCCGCTGTTCCCCGATGATTTACGCAACGATGTTGCAATTACATGTACAATACTTGCAGTTGATCATGACTGCTCACCCGAGATAGCGGCAATGGTAGGAGCATCGGCTGCAGTTTCAATTTCGGACATTCCCTTTAACGGACCTATCGGCGGTGTCGGACTTGGACTTATTGACGGAAACTTTATTATCAATCCGACAACAGCACAGCGCAGTGAAACAGAAATGTACTGTACAATCGCATCAACATCAAGCAAGGTTGTTATGATTGAAGCGGCAGGGAATGAGATTCCCGATGATGTTATGCTCGAAGGCATTAAAACCGCACATGATGCAATCCAACCTGTTATTAACCTGATAAATCAAATGGTTTCCGAAATCGGAAAACCGAAATTTGAATATGCAAAAGCATCATTTAACGAAGAGTTGTTCGCAAAAATAACCGAAAAATATCTCGACGATGTTAAGCATTTGATGGATACCGATGATAAAAAAGTACGTGAAGACAGATTTAATGCAGTTATTGAACGCATGATAGCGGAGTTTGAAGGCGAATATCCCGAAATTACTGCACAGCTTGAGGAAATTACCTATAAAATCCAGAAAAAAGTTGTCAAGGCGTGGCTGCTTGAAGGAAAACGTGTTGACGGCAGAGCAATGAACGAAATCCGTCCTCTTGCCGCCGAAGTCGGCATACTTCCGCAGGTTCACGGTTCGGGTCTCTATACACGGGGACAAACCCAGGTTCTGTCTATTGCAACACTCGGAACGGTATCAAATGTTCAAAAGCTTGATACTATTTATGAAGAAGAAACAAAGCGTTACATGCACCATTATAACTTCCCGTCATTTTCAGTCGGTGAAGCACGGGGAGTACGTTCAACGACACGCCGTGAGCAAGGGCACGGAGCGCTTGCCGAGAAAGCTCTTGAGCCTGTTCTTCCGAGCATTGACGAGTTCCCGTATGCAATACGTGTAGTATCCGAAGTGCTTTCGTCAAACGGCTCAACATCACAAGGTGCAATATGCGGCTCAACGCTTGCGCTTATGGATGCCGGCGTTCCGATTAAAGCTCCTGTTGCGGGAATATCCTGCGGTCTTATTTCGGATGAAAATAAATGGACGACATTTATTGATATTCAAGGTGTTGAGGACTTCCACGGCGAGATGGATTTTAAAGTTGGCGGAACAAAAAAAGGCATAACCGCTATTCAAATGGATCTTAAAAACGACGGTTTGACAATGGAAATCATCAAGTCGGCATTCGATATGTGCCGTGAAGCCCGTATTCAAATGCTCGATGAGGTCATGCTTCCGACAATATCGGAGCCGCGCACAGAGCTTGCTGCAACCGCACCGAAAATGATTATGATGAAGATTCATCCCGATAAAATCAGAGAAGTTATCGGCTCGGGCGGAAAAGTTATTCAAAAGATTTGCGCAGATACGGGAGCGAAGGTCGATATCGAAGACGACGGAAGTATCTATATTGCTTCAGCCGATATTGAAGCCTGCCGCACAGCGAAGAAAATGATTGATGACATTGTATTTGTGCCGGAAATCGGAAAAAATTATTACGGTAAGGTCGTAAGAATTATACCGATAGGTGCATTTGTAGAGCTTGTTCCGGGAAAAGACGGAATGGTTCATATATCAAAGCTTGAAAACCGCAGAGTCGAAAAAGTTGAGGATATCCTAAAAGAGGGCGACATGACATGGGTAAAAGTCATGGAAATCGACGACCGCGGCCGCGTAAACCTCTCAAGAAAAGACGCACTGAAAGACCGCGAAGCACAAGGCCTGACGGACTAAAAGTAAAAGAATCGGGTGGCAACTGCCACCCGATTCTTTATTTTTTGTTACTTCTTGTTGTAAAACTTTTCTTCGTATTCGGGTCTGTCCATGTCTGCTTCGAAGAAGAGGGCGATGCAGCCGGGGCCGACGTGGGCGCCGATGACGGGGCCCATCATTACGATGTAGAGGTTTTCGACATCAACTCTTGCTTTTACCATATCAGCGACTTTATTGGCATCTTCGATGCAGTTGGAGTGGCTGATTATTACTGTGTCGAGTTTTTTTGTATCGGGATGCAGGCTGCGGGACATTTGAGAAATAAGGGTTTCGAGAGCGGCTTTGCGTCCTCGTGCTTTATCCTTCAGCTTAAGTGTTCCGTCCGGGTGAACATTTAAAAGCGGCTTGATTCCGATAATTGAACCTGCGACGGCTTGGAGCTTGCTTAAGCGTCCGCCTCTGTGCAAGTACATTAAATCATCAACCGTAAAGAGCGAGAAGCATGAATGTCTTTTATCCTCAAGCCATTTTGCGGTTTCCTCTGCAGATAATCCTTCGTTGCGTTTTGCGACTGCAAGAGCTGTAACAAGCCCTGTGCCGCCTGCTGCGTTGAGACCGTCGACAACGGAAATTTTACAATCCGGATAGGTTTCTTTTACATCCTGCAGAGCAAGCGCTCCGTTTTGTGCAGTGCCGGAAAGACCGCTGCTGAGTAATATAACAAGCAATTCTTCATTTCTTTCTGCATAATCCGTAAATGCCTCCTTAAAGGTTTCGGGATTAATAAGAGTTGTGCCTGCACTACCGCCATCTGCTAATGCTTTATAAAAATCTTCGTCGGAAATATCTTGCCAGCGTCCGTCTTCATGCGTTTCACCGTTAAGATGAAATGGAATGGGAATGATTTTAAGCTCGTTACTGTCAATGAACTCCTGCGGTAAATCGTAGCTGGTATCAACCATAATCGTGAATTTGCTCATTAAATAATATTACCTTTCTGAATTTAATCGATTAACATTTTAACTGTAAATAACCGTTTACCATTGCCATTATTACATCGTTTTATTAAAAACACAAGCATTTATTGAGAAAATGACTAACATTATATGATATTTTGCCAATCGGGATAAAACGTGCAGTCTGTATGTACCATAAGATATAACAAGGATTAGCTATTATACTTTTTGTTGAACTTCGTCGGATAGTTTGGCTATAAAATCATTAAGTGTCATTGCTCCGATGTCGCCTTCGCCCCGTTTTCTTACTGTGATTTGCCCGTTTTCTGCTTCCTTGTCACCCAGAACAAGCATATATGGGATTTTTTGCATTTGCGCTTCGCGAATCTTAAAACCGATCTTTTCGTTTCGGAAGTCTGAATCCACACGGAATCCGGCTTCGTTGAGTTTGTCGAAAATTTCCCATGCATATGCCTGTGTACGCTCTGTTATCGGCATGACAGTAACCTGAACGGGAGCGAGCCATGCGGGGAACGCTCCTGCGTAGTGTTCGGTGAGGATTGCAATAAAACGGTCGAGTGAGCCAAGTACCGTACGATGAATCATAACAGGGCGGTGTTTGCCGCCGTCTGCGCCGACATATTCAAGCTCAAAGCGTTCGGGCATTTGGAAATCAAGCTGCAGTGTCGCACATTGCCAGGAACGCTTTAGGCAATCGAGCAGGTGAAAATCTATTTTAGGGCCGTAAAACGCTCCGTCTTCCGGATTAATCCGGTACTCGATGTTCTTTTCTATCAGAGCATCTTCAAGGATTTTTTCGGCATTATTCCATGTGTCTATATCACCCATGAATTTTTTCGGGCGGGTAGATAATTCAACACGATATTTAAATCCGAAAACACTGTAAATTTTATCGATTAAATCAATTACACCGGCAATTTCCGAAGGAATATGTTCGGGCATCATATATAAATGAGCATCATCCTGAGTTAGAACCCGGACACGCATCAGACCGTGGAGTGTTCCGGAAAGCTCATGACGGTGTACAATTCCAAGCTCTGCCATGCGGACCGGTAAATCTCTGTAGCTCCACATACGGCGTTTATATACAAGCATTCCGCCCGGGCAGTTCATCGGTTTAACGGCGAAGCCGCCTTCGTCAATTCCAAGGAAATACATTTTGTCTTTATAGTTTTCATAGTGCCCCGACTGATGCCATAAATCCTCGTTTAAAATAAGCGGCGTACTGATTTCTTCGTATCCGGCTTTTGTATGTTCTTCACGCCAAAATTCAAGAAGCTGGTTTTTGACTATCATTCCGTTTGGAAAATAAAACGGGAATCCGGGACCTTCATCATATAGAGCATACAAATCAAGCTCACGCCCGAGCTTTCTATGGTCACGAAGCTTTGCTTCTTCAATCATCTTTAAATGCTCGTCAAGCTGTTCTTTATTCATAAAGCAAGTGCCGTATATACGCTGCAGCATTTTGTTTTCGGCATCTCCCCGCCAGTATGCTCCCGTACAGCTTGTGAGTTTTAATGCATTTGCTTTTATCCTTGCGGTTGTATCAACATGCGGGCCTGCGCACATGTCGGTAAACTCGCCCTGTTTATAAAAGCTGATTATAGTACCTTCCGGCAGGTCGTTTATAAGCTCGGCTTTGTATGTTTCACCTTGCTCGTTAACCATTTTCAATGCTTCCTCACGGGAAAGCTCAAACCGTTCCAGGGTCAGCTTTTCCTTTGAGATTTTACGCATTTCTGCTTCGATCTGCTCGATAACTTCGGGGGTAAATGGCTCGGGTGAGTCAAAATCATAATAGAACCCGTCTGCTATTGCAGGGCCTATTGCAAGCTTAACTCCGGGATACAAACGCTTAACAGCCTGCGCCAATATATGAGCTGTTGTGTGGCGGTATGCATCCTTATATTCTTCGTTTTCAAACGTATATTGATTATCTGACATCTGCTCCAACCTCTTTGAAAAATGTTTATTTGCAGTATGACAGAGGGACGTAGGTTTGTCAAACCAACGTCCCTTTGTTATATATGTAAATCGTCAGCAGTTCCTTTCAGGCTCAGGAGGACTTGAACAAAGTAAGCCTGTCTGTATAAAGGAGCATTATGACTGATGAATCCTAAGATTCTTTACATCAATCTGTCATATTGTCTTCTTGCGTACAGGATTCTGCGGATGATTACGTTTTTTTCAATGATTACAAAGAAATAAATGTATTCATCAATGGTCAGCATTCTGTAGCCCCGAAGCCGAAGCTGGGAATCCCTCGCATATGGACAGCTTTCGGGCTTTGTTGCCAATACTTTTGTTTTGCCGAGTATGCTGTCAAAATGCTGCGCTACTTCCTCAGGAGGCAGCATCTTGATGCGCTCTGCGATTTCAAGAAAATCGTTTTGCGCAGGAGAAGATATTTTTACACTATATTCATCCATTATCATCATCCCTTTGTTTTTTTACAAACCCGTAAAACTCTACGCTGTCCGAGCCGGAAGCTGTTTCCGTTTCCGATTCGGCAAGCTTGCCGTAGAGATCGAGTTGCGCCTGTTGCCTCTCGTACATGTCAATGCTCAGCACCACCATATCACCGACACCGTTTTTTGTTATAAAAACCGGTTCTCTTGATGAACGGCAAAATTCGCTGATTTCGTTTGAATTGTTTCTTAAATCTGATATTGGTCTAATCGTTGGCATACTATTCACACTCTCTTACTATTTTTTTGCCCGTGCAAACACATAATTAATGTTTTATATTACTATTGTTTACTCCGGATATTGTATCATCACGGTTTGATTACAGTCAAGCAATCACGGCATCGCGGATACAATTAATTATATACACTATAGAGTGACACACGAGTCAATAAGAAATAGAATGTAAAAAGTAACATAAATATTATCAAATTATATGAACAAATAATGCACAATGCACAAAAAACATTATTAAACGTTTAAAAATAAACAAAATAACTGTTGTGCAAGACAACGGTTTGTGATAAAATAGTAAAAAAATGAGTTTAAAATACCGGAAAGGAGATATATATTATGCCCGAAAGTGGTCTGCTTTCTATAAGCGATTTTGCGGAGTTATCCCGTACAACACGAGATACATTACTCCATTATGACAGGATAGGGCTGCTTTCTCCCGTTCTCAGGGGTGAGAATAATTATCGTTATTATTCCGTTTCACAGCTTGCAATTGTTAATGTTATTCGTACCTTTCAACAGCTTGGTATGTCTCTCGAAGATATCGCAGGGCTTAGAGACAGGCGTACCCCGGAGCTTGCAGACAGTGTATTTAAACAACAGATAGAAGAAATCGACAAGAAAATCAAAGAATGGGTAAATGCCCGTAAGCTCCTTTTAACATTACAAAAAGCAATAAGCTCTGTTTCATATGTAGACGAGCGTGAAATAACGGTGGAGTTTTTATCTGCAGAGGCAATTGTTCTCGGGCGTTTAAATGATTACAGCAGGGAGAGGAGCGATTATGATACGCTGCTCAGTTTTTATCGTGATGTGAGCAATAACTACCCCGGTTTTGACTTGAATTATCCGGTCTGGGCTATGTATTCCCGTGATAAACTTGAAAGAAAAGACTGGAGCAATCCGGACAGATACTATTTCTATAATCCCGACGGCTACGAAAGAAGACCTGCGTCACTTTATGCAATCGGCTACAAGAGAGGCGGTTACGGTATAAACAGTGATTTATTCGAAAGGATAAGCGATTATATAGACGAAAACGGATACGAAATCAGCGGAGATGCGTTTGAAGAGTATCCGATAAACGAAATCTGCGCTATTGACGATAAGGACTATCTGATACGAATAATGATTGCGGTAAAGAAAAAAGAGCCTCTATAGAAGCTCTTTTATTAATGTAGCTCTGTCTTTTTCCGAAAGATAATGGAGCGGGACATCAAGCACGGTTTTTGCACCGTATAAACCCTCTTTTGACATTTTATATGCTGCTCTTGCATAGGCGGTCATTATACTGCCGGTAAATTCGGGGTTGGATTCAAGGTTTAGGGAAAATTCCATTACCTGCTTATTTTTACCTGTATTGCCGCTGCGAAGCACCATTCCACCGTGCGGCATTTCCGTGTGGTTTTTATTAAATTCTTCCATATCGATAAAGCTTACCGAGGTGTCGTAATCGGCGAAATAGTGCGGCATGTTTTTTATGGATTCTTCTATTAAATTTTTATCTGCACCGTTTTCGATAACAACGTAACAATCACGCTTCATTTTGTCCCGTGCTTTTAAGTCCGGTCTGCCGCCGCTGCGGACAGCCTGAACAGCGCTGTCAATAGGAACTGTGTATTGAACGGCATGCTTCACTCCGTCTATTCGCCTGATTGCGTCGGAGTGGCCCTGAGAAACACCTTTGCCCCAAAATGTATATGTTGCTCCGTCGGGTATAATGGATTCAAACAGTGAGCGCATCATGGAAAACGGGCCGGGGTCCCAGCCTGCGGATATTATTGCTGTTGTTTTTACGGCTGCGGCATCAACCGCCGCCATATATTCGGGTATTTTTGCATGGTTATCATAACTGTCAACAGTATTAAACATTGAAGCAAAATACGGCGCCTGCTCGGGAAGGTCGGTTGCGCTGCCGCCGCAAAGCAGCATTACATCAATTTCGTTTTTCATTGATGCTGCTTTTTCTATTGGCAAAACCGATATTGAGTCGTTGATGGTCTTTATTGATTCCGGTTTGCGACGGGTGAAGATGGCTTTAAGCTCCATGTCGGGTGCGGTGCTTACTGCCAGAGCTGCACCTTTGCCGACATTGCCGTAACCTGCTATACCAATACGAATCGTTTGCATAAATTAAATCTCGTTTTCCAGCATTTGCTCAAGGGTTTGTCTTTTGCGGATGAGTTCAAGTTTTCCTTTTGTGGTAAAGAGAACCTCGGGGGCCTGCGGGTGGGAGTTGTAGTTATATGGTGACATTGACGAGCAGTAAGCTCCGACACCGCCGATTATAAGTAAGTCGTCGACCTTTGGCTCACCCATTGCACGGGCGACAGCATGGCCGTCCATATCAAGGGTTTGGCAGTCGCCGCTTTCGCAGCATTTACCTGCAACGACTGCTTCGAAATCATGTTTTGCTTCGTCAAACTCAGAAGAAATTACACGTGTGCCATCATATGAAACAATATATACAGGGTGCTTTGAACCATACAATAAAGGCCGGGAATTGATTTCCATACCTCCGTCGGTTATGACAAAGTTCGAGCGGGCGGTTTTTTTCTTGTCGATAAGACGTGTTACGGCATACCCTGCATTCGCTGTTATATATGTGCCCGGTTCAATCTCCATTTTAAGCTTGCGGCCGGTTTTTTTATAGAAATCTTCTATCTGCATTTTTGCATAACTGCCGAGGAGCGGGACATCTGCAGCATATTCGCCGGGCATACGAGCTTCCTTTAAGCCTCCGCCAAAGCAGACGGTGTCTGCGTCGGGAAAATGGTTTTCAATAATATCCAGCAGTAAATCGATATTTTGCCGCCACATTTTTGTATCTGCGCCGGAACCGATATGAACGTGGATGTGTTTGAATTTTATTCCGTTTTCTGCTGCAAACTTATGAGCTGCGGGAAGGTCGGAAAGATGGATACCAAAGCATGAGTAGTCATCTCCCGTATTTCTGGTTGCGCTCTCGCCCGAACCGATACCGGGGTGGACACGAATACCCACATCAATATTATTTGCCTTTGCAAAACCTCCGATATGATGAAGCTGGGTTAATGAACAGGCGTTGTACCTGAGTCCGCTGAGCAATAAATCTTCAAGCTTTTTCCTATCCTCACCGGTGTGGACCTCCTGGGTTGTGAGCATGATTTTATCATACGCAACTCCGGCAAGACCGGCACGGACAACCTCGTTAAGGGAGCTTGCATCAAGGTGCAGACCTGCGTTGGTGATGAGTTTTAGAAGTGTTCTGTTGGAGTTTGCCTTCATTGCATAACGCACAATAAGACCGTAAGCCTCGGGCATTTCGGTACATTCCCTGCACCGCTCGAGGATTAAAGCTTCGTCGTATACATAAACAGGCGTTCCGTATGTTTCTGCTGCAAGTGCTGCAGCCTCTGAATTAAATTTGCTGAAATCGTTTAATATGTTCATAATTTTATTTTTGCTCTCTTATTCACTTGCGTAGTTCTTGAAGTAATTTTGCACAAGAACAATTGGTGTACCTCTGTCTCCGCTGCCTGCGACAAGGTCGCAAAGACTTCCGACCAAATCGTGGATTCTGCGGGGTGTTGTTCCTTGAGAAGCCATATCGCCGACAAGATTGTCTGATTTACTCTTTATACGCTCTCTGATTTTGTCTGTAAGTGCCTGGCCCGTCAAATCTGCAAAATCATTATCTGCAATATATTTTATTTTTATTTCATTCGGTGTCCCTGAAAGCCCTTTTGTAAAAGCAGGAGAAACCACGGGGTCGGCAAGCTCCCAAATACCGCAAACAGGGTCCTTAAAAGCTCCGTCGCCGTATATCATAACCTCAAGAACCGAACCTGTTCTCTTCTTCAGCTCGTTTTGTATATCGTAAACAAGTGTTTCCGTATCGCGCGGAAAAAGTTTTAAAGATTCATCAGTTGCCTTATTTGCCCCAAGCAGGCCGTAATCACTGAAACCGCTGCCGTCAACAGGTTTATTGAGAATTTCATCAAGGCGCAGGCATTTTTCCGCACCGGCTTTTTGAATGTAAGCCTGAGTACGGTACCTTGTGTGAACATCACAGCAAAGTATGTTTTTTGTATAATTTAATATATATGTCGGGTCGTTGGAGAAAACAATTTCACAGTCTCCGGCGATTTCCTTGTAATACTTTATATAATCAACACCGGTAAACTTATGCACGGTATTATCACCGAAAATATCACGGAACTGACTTTCGGTAAAGCTGTCCGAATGGGGGTCTACACCTTTTTCGTCGCAAACAGCTAAATCGATAAGTGTATTTCCGAACTCATCCTGAGGATATGAAAGCTGGATATAAAGCTTGTCGCATCCGCCTGCGATTCCGATAAGCGTGTTTGCAAAGCGGTTTCTTGAAAGTATCGGAAATACGATTCCCAAAGAGCCGCCGCCGAATTTATTATTTACATCCTTTGATACCTGCTCCAGGCTTGCGTAATTTCCCTGAACACGTCCGACAACTGCCTCTGTAATGCCTACTATGTCATTATCATTTAAAGTAAATCCGCCGTCTTTTGCTGCTTTTAAAAGGCTTTCGCAAATCATATCGATGATATCGTCACCTTGCTTAAAAATCGGTGTGACTATTCCTCTTGCAATAACTCCGGTATTTTTCATGCTTAACACTCCTCACTTGCTGATGGTCCTGTGTTTTGACACGTTTATTCTCCGTTTGCTGCTTTGTCTACTATAACAGTTACGTTCGGATGCAGCAGGAGAAAACATGCAGGTATATCGGTATGTATTTTACCCTCGAAAAGTTTTTTTGTAATGTCGGCTTTCGCTGCTCCCGAGATTAAGAGTAAAACCTTTCTTGATTTAAATATATGCCCTATTCCCATTGTTAATGCTGTAACCGGTTGATGTTCGCCGGGGCCGAAAAAGCGTGAGTTTGCTTCTATTGAGCTTTCGGTCAGATTTACCAGGTATGTCCCTGCGGGATAAGAAACAGCAGGTTCATTAAAGCCGATATGGCCGTTTAAACCTATGCCTAACAGCATAAGGTCAATACCGCCGGCTTTGTCGATTTCGGAATCATATCTTGTGCATTCGGCAATCGGGTCGGGTGCTCCGCCGTTTGGAATTTGAAACTTGGACATGTTGATTTTATCGAAAAGATTTTCACGCATAAAATAATCGTAGCTTTGCGGATGCTTCGGATCAATCGGATAGTACTCATCAAGATTGAATGATTCGGCTTTGGAAAAATCAATTTCACCTTTGCTGTATCTTCTTGATAATTCTTTATAAAGCCCCACCGGAGTGCTGCCTGTTGCCAGACCGAGAACGGAATCGGGCTTATCTTTCAGCTGCGCAGCATATATATCGGCTGCATAACTGCAAACATCTTCATAAGAATCACAAACGATTTTTTTCACTGTAAAATACCCGCTTTCATTAGTTATATAATCGAACCCGCAATCCTCAGTATACCATAAGTTGAGTTTTAGTACAAAATAAAAATTACTATATTTCATGTTTGCGTTTTGGATATACCCCATGCTATAATGTTGAGAATATCGGAGAGTATATAATGATAATTATTAATTCATAACGGAGGGGAAATGATGAGATTATTAACCAGATCGGATTTTGACGGACTCGCATGTGGCGCATTGCTTAAGGAGCTTGGAGTCATTGACCATTGGAAGTTCGTCCATCCGAAGGATATGCAGGACGGAATCGTCGAAGTAACGGATAATGATGTCCTTGCAAATGTACCTTATGTTAAGGGTTGTAAAATGTGGTTTGACCACCATTCGAGCGAAAATGAAAGACTTGGCAGTGATATAAAATTCGAAGGTGAAAGCCGTATTGAAGATAGTGCCGCTCGTGTTATCTACGAATTTTACGGAGGTAAAGAAAGACTTCCTCATTTTGAAACAATGGTCAAAGCAGTAGACAAGGTTGACTCGGGCAAGCTTACAAAAGAAGAAATACTGAACCCCGAAGGTTGGGTACTGCTTGGCTTTATTATGGACCCGCGCACAGGTCTCGGCCGTTTTCATGATTTTCGGATCAGTAACTACGAGCTGATGGAGCATCTTATTGACGAATGTGCAAAGCTCGATATTGAAGCTATCCTTGAAATACCCGATGTCCAGGAACGTGTGGAAATGTATTTTGAACAGGATGCCATGTTTAAGGAAATGGTTAAAGAACACACATGGACAGACGGAAATGTAATTGTTACAGACTTACGCGGAGTGCATCCGATTTACACAGGAAACAGATTCCTTGTATACAGCCTGTTCCCCGAGCAAAACGTATCCTGTTGGGTAGTAGACGGAAGAGATAAGAAAAACTGCCCGATAGCAATTGGCTACAGCGTCCTTAACAGAACCTGCAAAGCAAACGTCGGCGCAATATGCCTCAAGCACGGCGGCGGCGGCCACCACCAGGTCGGCACCTGCCAGGTCCCGTACGACGATTACGATAAGATTATCAAAGAAATCGTAGCGGAGTTGAAAGACTAGCTATATAACAAATAAGTAGAAGCCCTGCGGCTGCAGGGCTTCTGGTTTTTATTAGGTTAGTCTTTCAGTGCCGCCTGGGCTGCTGCGAGGCGGGCGATTGGTACGCGGAAGGGTGAGCAGGAGACGTAGTTGAGTCCGATTTTGTGGCAGAACTCAACCGATGAGGGGTCGCCGCCGTGTTCGCCGCAGATTCCGAGTTTGATGTCGGGACGGGCTTTTTTGCCGAGTTCAACTGACATTTCCATCAGCTTGCCGACGCCGATTTGGTCGATTCTTGCAAACGGGTCGGATTCGAATATTTTCTTTTGATAATATTCATCAAGGAAGCCACCTGCGTCATCGCGTGAGAATCCGAATGTCATTTGTGTAAGGTCGTTTGTTCCGAATGAGAAGAACTCGGCTTCTTTTGCGATTGCATCAGCAGTCAGACATGCACGAGGAATCTCAATCATTGTACCGACGAGATACTTAAGTGCGCTGCCTGCTTCTTTAATCAGTTCATCTGCTGTTTTAACAACGATGTTTTTAAGATATACAAACTCTTTAACTTCGCCGATAAGCGGAATCATGATTTCTGGGAGGATATCCCAGTCCGGATGTGCAGCTTTTACTTTGATTGCTGCTTTAATAACTGCTTTTGTCTGCATAACTGCGATTTCGGGGAATGTTACTGCAAGACGGCAGCCGCGGTGTCCCATCATCGGGTTGAACTCATGGAGTCTTGTAATGATGGCTTTGATATCATCAACGGATTTGCCGGTATCTTTTGCAAGAACTTCAATATCCTTATCGTGTGTCGGGAGGAACTCATGGAGCGGCGGGTCGAGGAAACGGATGGTTACGGGTCTGCCTTCCATTGCTTCATAAATGCCTTCGAAGTCTTTTTGTTGCATCGGCTCGAGTTTTGCAAGTGCTTCTTCACGCTCCTGCACGTTTTCTGCGCAAATCATTTCACGGATTGCCGGGATACGGTCGGCTTCAAAGAACATATGCTCTGTACGTGTAAGGCCTATACCCTCTGCGCCAAACTCAATTGCTGCTTTTGCATCATGCGGGGTGTCCGCATTTGTTCTGACTTTGAGTTTTCTGTATTTATCCGCCCAAGCCATGATACGTCCGAACTCACCGCCTATAGTTGCTTCGGTTGTTGTGATTGCTTCGCCGTAAATATTTCCGGTTGAACCATCAAGGCTTATAGAGTCGTTAATACCATACTTTTTGCCGCCAAGTTCAAATGTTTGGGCTTTTTCATCAATTCTTAAAGCTCCGCAGCCTGCAACACAGCATGTACCCATCTGACGGGCAACAACTGCCGCATGTGATGTCATACCACCGCGTGCGGTGAGAATACCTTGTGCAGCTGCCATACCTTCGATGTCTTCCGGTGTGGTTTCAAGACGGATAAGAATAACCTTTTCGCCTGCGTCAGTCCTTTTCTTTGCATCTTCGGCCGTAAATGATGCTTTACCTGTTGCAGCACCCGGTGATGCGGCAAGACCGGTGCCGATTGGCGCTGCAGCTTTAAGAGCTGCCGCGTCAAATTGCGGGTGAAGCAGAGCATCAAGAGATTTTGGATCAATCATTAAAACAGCAGCTTTATCATCGATTCTGCCTTCATCTACCAAATCACATGCGATTTTGAGTGCTGCTGCTGCAGTACGTTTACCGCTGCGTGTTTGTAGCATGAAAAGTTTTTTATCTTCAATTGTAAACTCCATGTCCTGCATATCATTGTAATGATTTTCGAGTTTTGCAACGATTTTTACGAAATCATCATATGCGCCGGGCATAATGTCACGAAGCTGGTCGATATTGTTCGGAGTACGGATACCTGCAACAACGTCTTCGCCTTGTGCGTTCATTAGGAACTCACCGAAGAGTTTCTTTTCGCCTGTTGCGGGGTTACGTGAGAATGCAACGCCTGTTCCGGAGGTGTCGCCGAGGTTTCCGAATACCATTTCCTGAACGTTGACTGCTGTACCCCAGTCGCCGGGAATGTCGTACATACGGCGGTATGAGATTGCACGGGGGTTGTTCCATGAACGGAAAACTGCTCTGATAGCACCCATGAGCTGGACCTTCGGGTCTTCCGGGAAATCAGAGCCGACTTTTGTTTTATATTCATCTTTAAACTGATGTGCAAGCTCTTTTAAGCAATTGGCGGTCAGTTCGAGGTCTTCCTTAACGCCTTTTTCTTCTTTCATTTCGTCAATGAGTTCTTCAAAGTAGCTTTTCCCGACTTCCATAACGACATCTGAATACATTTGGATAAATCTGCGGTAGCAGTCGTATGCCCAACGGGGATTGCCGCTTTTGTTTGCCATGACTTCAACGACCTTATCATTAAGACCGAGGTTAAGGATTGTATCCATCATTCCCGGCATGGAAGCACGTGAGCCGGAACGGACGGAAACGAGCAGCGGGTTGTGTTCATCACCGAATTTTTTGCCTGCAATGCCTTCGAGTTTTTCGATGTATTGCATAATTTCTGCCTGTATTGAATCGCTTATTTTTTCGCCGTCATCATAATACTTTGTGCAAGCTTCGGTTGTTACTGTGAAGCCTTGCGGTACGGGTAATCCGAGATTTACCATCTCAGCGAGGTTAGCACCTTTACCGCCGAGAAGCTCTTTCATTGTTCCGTTACCTTCGGAAAACAGATATACATACTTATTGCTCATTGAAACCCTCCTGATTAATTATATTAATTTACTTCTTTATTTAATGTGTTTAACATTCAAAAAATAGCGAGCTTGACTATTGTACCACATATTTTTCTAAAGGGAATAGGTAATTTTATAAAAAAGTAAAATCACTTATTTTCCGACACAAAATCTTTCAAAAATACCGGAAATAATATCCTCACGCATGTTTTTACCGGTGATTTCACCTATTGCGGAAAGTGCAGACTCTATATCGACCAGAACCGCATCCGGTGTGACCGATGCGGTCAATGCCGTTATTGCTTCATTTATACTGCCGGCAGATCTTGTCAGTGCATCTGCCTGCCTTGCATTTGTTATCAGGCTTCCGTATTGCTGTATGTGTTTGCCGGAGTCATCTCCGGTATCTTCGGGAGAAGCGGCAAACAGGGGGAACAAGTTTTTTATTTCTTCGTCTAAAGAAGTAAGCCCTTCGCCGGATAGGGCTGATATGCTGCAGTATTTGATTCCGAGTTTGTTAATTTCGGTATCACTTAGAACTGCAGGTAAATCGGATTTATTGACGACAGCGATTTTCGGAACATCCGGCGGAATCGAGTGCAGTGCGTCATAATCCTCGCGCATCAGCGGCTGCGAACCGTCGAGTACAAGGATAACGAGCTCCGCACCGCTGAGAGCGGCAACAGTTCTCTCAACTCCGAGCTTTTCGATTTCATTTTCCGTGTGCCTTAGTCCTGCAGTGTCGATAAGACGCAGCAGGACATTTCCTATAATAGCTTTTTCTTCGATGGTATCTCTTGTTGTACCTGCAACATCGGTAACAATGGCACGCTCGAAACCTAAAAGAGCATTTAACAGTGATGATTTTCCCGTATTCGGCCGCCCGATAATAGCGGTAGGTATTCCGTTTTTTATAACCTTACCGTGCTCATATGATTTAAGCAGATGCTGCAATTCCGATTCTACTTCCTGCAGACTGTTCAGATAGGTTTGCAGGTTAAATTCATCTATGTCCTCATCGGGATAATCAAGAACAGCATGAAAATGCGTCATTATATCAAGAAGATTGTTATATATTGAGCTAAGCTTTAAGCCTATCATTCCTTGAAGCTGACCGGCTGCATTTTTAGCTGCAGCGGTCGTTTCGGACTCAATCAGGTCTATAACAGCTTCCGCCTGTGTTAAATCCATTCGGCCGCTCAGAAATGCCCGTTTGGTAAACTCCCCGGGCAAAGCCTGCCGGACTCCGTGTTTAAAAAGCTGTTGCAATACTTCCGATAGGACAACCGGGGAACCGTGACAATGAAACTCTACAGTATCCTCACCGGTATACGAATTGGGTGCTCTCGAAACTACACATAGACATAAATCAATAACACAAGGGGACGGTTCTCCTGTGTTTTTATTTAAGCCTGACGAATTATTGTTTAATGTTTCGGCAAACACAGGAGAACCGTCCCCTTGTGTCGGCTGTCTTACCAGTTCACCGTAATACATTTGCCTGCATGCTGCATCATATAAACGCATTCCGTTTGCAGAACGAAACATATTATCCGCAACGGTCAACGCTTTGTTTCCGCTGATACGGATAATTCCGACAGCAGAAATTCCGCTCCCGGTGGCAACAGCAGCAATAGTATCAGACAAAAAAACACCCCTTGGTTTATTATTTTTTAGTGTGGAGTTCAATTTTTTCACGAAGTTTTTCGGCATTTATCGGTTTTATCAAGTAATCACACGCACCGAGGCGGGTTGAAAGATTATAAAAATCTGCAGATTTTATACTTGTCAAATAGATTACAGGTGTGTTTTTATGCTCGGGAAATGAACGTATAATAGGCATTAACTCAAATCCGCTTATTTCGGGCATGCTGTAATCGAGCAGGAATAAGTCCGGTGTTAGTTCTGTTAACAGCTCTTTAAGCTTAACGGGGTCCGACAATGTGTGTACTTTATATTTATCCTTTAATAGAGAATGAACCGTTCGCAAGATGTCGGGAGCATCATCAACAGCGAGTATTACCGGCCTGTTATCATCGTCATGTTTCTTTTTACTTGCTTTTTTATCCATATAACAAAGTACCTCCATATTTATATAAACTATAAAACCTCTCTATTCTCTAATTAGACAAGGAGAGGTTCTGTTTGTCAAGTATATTCCAAAGAAAATGCATTTATTAGTATTAAATATAATTATTTAAGCAATATTCATGAAATGATTTTGCTGATTTATGAGTTTATCGTCTTTTACGGGTAATCCGGCATTTGGTTTTTTGTAACTATTTGCGCTCCGAACGGGATTAGTGAGAGTTTTGCCAACTTGAAATGCTGCAATCCGAATGGAATTCCCACTATTGTTATGCAAAATAGTAAACCAAAGCATAAATGACTCAGGCACAGTGAAATACCGCATACTAAAATCCATATCACATTACCCAAAGCACCCATAACCCCGAACCCGCCGGGTATGCAGTCCCTGCCAAAGGGCCAAAGTACAAAGCTCGCAATCTTAAAGCATTGAATACCAAACGGAATACCGAAAATTGTTATGCATAACAGCAACCCGGTAATAGCCCATACACACGCCAGAAACAATCCGCCAAATATAAGCCACAACAAATTCCCGATAAAACTCATTTAACAATTCCCTTTTCTAAATTATAAACATTATATCATCACTCAGTATTTATTGTATATTAACATACATTGATTAAACAAAAATACAAGAATTATGAAAAACACATTAAATTGCACTGCTCCTCTTTACTGCATCTTACAATGCACCTGAGAAATTGTGGGCAAATAATAGCAAAATAATGTATAAATTTGTGCAATTAAAATAAAAAATACTACGAGAACGGTTTTATTGCATTAGTCATCTATACCCAAACAAAACGGATGACCTTCCGGGTCGAACAGTGTGACCCAGTGATTTACACCGTATTGCTGCGGTGCTTTTACAGCGCCAAGCTCAACAGCATATGCAACCGATGCATCTAAATCTTCGACTCCAAAATCAAGATGTATCTGCTTTTGCTGCATTCCATCCTCTTCCGGCCAAACAGGCGGGATATAATCAAAATCACATGCAGAAAACATCAGCATTAAATCCTTGTTTATAACCAATCCCGGAGAATTATACATTTTACACTTCTCCAACCCCGTCAGCTTATGATAAAACTCCTGCAACCCCGCCGGGTCCTTGCAATCAATGAAAATGTGTGTTAATGAAATTTTTATAGACATATATGCTGTCTCTCCTTAGTATATTCTTTGATAGGCCTCGTTTCGTTGCTTTATGCGTTCTATTTCTCTTTTGCTTCAGACTTCAATTGCTCAACCAATGCAGTCAATTCGGCAATTTCGGCATCTTTCTCAGCCATATGGATTTTATTTTCAGCAATTTCGGCATCTAATTCGGCGATTTCTTCTTCCATTACTTCCATATGAGTTTCGATGTTATATTCAGCCATTAACATGTTGCTGACCTCCGTTCCATATTTTTCCAAAAATCCAGTAAAAGCGTCCTGTGTCTCTGCCCATTTTACAGTTTTATCTACCGCTTCATCCGTGGTGTATCCCTTTTGCTTTTCGTTTTTTACACTCTCACAAAATGTTGTGTAAATACTTAAGGTTTCGCTTTTTTTGAGAAGCTCATCATTAAAACCGTGATTTATGTTTATTACTTTAACCGTAAGCTCAAGATTTCCAAATATATCATGTGAGTTTTTTGATATAAATGCGTCTGACAAACGCAATATCTTTTCACTTGGGAAAGGAGCTAATCCATTATATAATACAATAAACTCAGGAGTTGGTAAGTTAATTAATATTTGTTTAAATGCCGAACGTTTGGAAATCATTTTTTCATATATTCTACCTATATACATCAAGCATCGAAGCGGCATATTATTATTTATGGTAGATTGGTGTTCGAGTATAACTACAAACTTGTCGTCAATAGTAAATGATACATCGTTTTTTATGCCTTTGAAGAAAACCTTTTTTATTGTATTAATCTTAACCGGTGTGTCTTTACCGTAATTTGTATTTGCAAGTGCATTATATAGTTCTCGAAGATTGTCAGGTTCGTTAAAAAGCCCTGAAAATAGATTTGATTTAAACTCCCTGTTTGATTCCATTTGCGTTTACCTCCATATTATATGATTTATTTTTGATATTTTCAAGAAAAAAGTGCCGTATAACGGCACCGTAGCATGAGACTCAAAAGGCTGTCAATATACACGGAAGTGGTGAAAATGATTACAATTTCAACACTTTATCGGTCGATGTTTACACTAACGTAATCACTACAGTTGGTAAACTGTGAATATTTCAACATAAAAATATTTTTAGAAAATCAAGCAAAAGTTAAGGATTTTGTTTTAAAAAACTCCTGCAACCATTCCAATCCTTGCAATCTATAAATATATGACCTAATGGAATGTTTGTAGACATATATGTTGCTTTTTACTATCTAAATATTGAGAATAACGCTTGCAATATCATGAGCCGGAATGTATACTCATGCTAAGGAAACGAAAGTGCCTCGCCGATATTTCCGGCGGCAGGCGGGAAGGGTTGCAGCCCTCCCCACCCTGTACACGTATGAACGCTACGTACACAATTGCATCTAGCAACACCGTCTGATTATTATAAGACTTAATGTACCATGGTGCAAGTCATAATAGTCGCTTGTGTCGCACATAACATGCTGTGTATGTAAAACTGCTCACCAGAGCAGGCTGTACACGGCATTTTTCGTTTCCTGTAAAAGAGATTTATAATATTAACACTGACTTAGAATAAGAAAGCAGGTTACATTATGGGATTAATAAAAGCTGCACAAGGGGCAATAAGTGGCACATTGGCTGATCAATGGAGAGAATACTTTTATTGCGATACATTACCAGCCAATATTTTGGCAATAAAAGCAAGAAAAAGAGTTACAGGACGTTCAGCTAATGTAAAAGGTGATGAAAACATTATATCTACCGGTTCTGTAGTAGCAGTTGCCGACGGTCAATGCATGATTATTGTTGAGCAAGGAAAAATTATTGATGTTTGCTCTGAACCGGGTGAGTTTATTTTTGATTCCGGTGGTACACCCTCACTTTTTGCAGGGGGTGACTTGGGCGCAAATGCTCTAGGTTCTTTGAAAACGGTATGGGAAAGATTCAAACTTGGAGGGCAACCCGGGTTAGATACAAGAGTATACTATTTTAATACTAAAGAAATTATTGGAAATAAATATGGAACACCAAATCCGATTCCGTTTCGTGTAGTTGATAGTAACATAGGGTTGGATATTGATATTGCTATAAGATGCTTTGGTGAATTCAGTTACAAATTAACCAATCCAATCTTATTTTATACAAACGTTACAGGCAATATAACGACTGCTTATGTGCGCGAAATGATTGATAATCAGTTAAGAACAGAACTTATGACCGCATTACAACCTGCGTTTTCTAAGGTGTCGGCAATGGGGATTCGTTACTCTGCATTACCCGGACATACGCAAGAACTTGCTCAAGCACTTAATGATATATTATCTGACCAGTGGCAAAGTTTGCGTGGTATTGAAATTGTTTCTCTTGGCGTCACATCTGTTAGCGCAAGTAAAGAAGATGAAGATATGATTAAGAATCTTCAACAGAAAGCTGTAATGAGAGACCCGGGTATGGGTGCAGCTTCTATTGTTGATGCACAAGCAGAAGCAATGAAATCCGCAGCAAGTAATGAAGTGACAGGACCGATGTTTGCGTTTGCAGGAATGAATATGGCTGCAAATACAGGCGGTATGAATGCACAGAATTTATATACAATGCAACAAAATAATAATTCAAATGATACTGCTTGGGATTGTTCGTGTGGTCATGATGGAATAACCAGTAAATTTTGTACTAAATGCGGTTTTCCGAAACAAGAAAATGTAATTGCGCCAATAAAGGGTGATAGTTGGAAATGCTCATGCAGTGATGAAGTTATAACAGGAAAGTTCTGTGCAAAATGTGGAAAACCAAAACCTGAACAGGAGTTAATTAATGGATGGAAATGTTTTTGTGGAGAAAATATTGCTTCCGGTAAATTTTGCTCAGAATGTGGTAAACCAAGACCCGAAGAACCGACTAATAAATGTACCGAATGTGGATGGGAATCTCCTGATTCATCAAAGCCTCCTAAGTTCTGCTCAGATTGTGGCAGTACGATAAATTCAAATTAATTAACACATAATGCAGAAGTACAGTAATCAGTTATATGGGGATAAAATTTGTTTAAGAAAAAAGAAAAAAGTGCTGTAGAAAAAGCACATGATGAGCGAAAAACTATAATTGAAGAAATGAGATATCCTTATTGGATTTGTTTCTTTTTTGGAGGGTGTGCTTTATTTGGCAGTATTGGAGGATTAATTTCCTTGTCTTTTGTTGGAGTAGTTTTCGCAGTAATTGGATTTTCTTTAATTTACATTGGCATAAAATTTAAAAGAACGTTTTCAAGGAGAATGAATGTATTAAATATAGTTCCAAATAGCGGGAAGGTAAGCATTTCATATATAGCAAGTGCTGCAGGCGTTTCAGATAATATAATTATTGAAGATTTACAGACACTCATTAAAAAAGAATTGTTAGAAGGAGTTTATGTAAATATCGCAACAAATGAAGTAATAATAAATAGTAAAAGCAGAACAAACAACGAACAGCTCGATGCAAGAAGAGTAAAATGTGTAGGATGTGGAGCTATTAACAGTGTAACCGGTAAAGTCGGTGAATGCGTGTATTGCGGGTCACCATTATAGAGTTATTAAGAAATAGGTAAGAAACGAGGTGAGCTATTAATTGAAGAAAGTAAAGCTGAGTTTAATTATTTTTTTTGTTCTATGTTCATTTTTTATACTCAGTGCTTGTAAATCATCAGATAACTCATCCGGTTCTGCTGATATTATTATTAAATATGAAAGTAATACATTGTTAAATAAATATGACATTGAAATATATCTTAATGGGAGAAATTTGGGGAGTATAAGACAAGGTGAATCAAAAACTTTTCCGGCTACATTAATTAGCGGAACAAATAGATTACGAACTAGTAGAGTTGACAATGTAAACAACAGTTTTGAAATAGAATTTGATAATGTAGGAGACGGAAAATACAGTTTCACAAGCAATGCAAGAATGGGTGGACTTGAAATTAAGTTTAATAGTGGACCCAGAGAAGGTTTATATACAGTTCTTTTTGTTATCGGAGGTTTAGGTTTTACTTTTGTTATAGTTTACTTTTCTATTAAATTAGGTAAAAAGACTGATGTTAGAATTAAAAGAGAAGAAAAAGTAACATCATTAATATCGGCGTCAAAAATCTATTCCATTACAGAAATTGCTTTTCACAGCCACTTAAGTAATGATGAAGTTGTTGATATAATCAATGACCGTATCCAAATTGCTAATCAACTGCCGAATGACAAGAAATGTGAGGAATATGAAAAATACCGATTCTTACGCAATGCTCAAATCGATAAGATTAATAATAAAATTATACTTGATGAGGGTGCTATGAAAATAACCTCGAAACTCGATAATGTTACGAATGCGATAAATAAAATATTTAGAGGAACCGACCCTGAGGTCCCAAAAGAAAAAGTTGTTACATGTGATTACTGTGGAGGAAAGAACACGTCAACCTCAGAAAGCATAAATAAGTGTAATCAATGCGGAGCTCCTTTGTAGTAGATTCTTAAATATAGGGGATAAAATATGAAAAAAATACGTGAGTGGATCAGCATTCGTTCTGTAAAAACACCAAAACTAATGGTATTGCTAATCATATTAGCAGCTAATATTGTTTTTTTATTCTTTGCTGCATTTGTTATTATGACATTAGAGCTTGAGATGCTCGATAATCCTGGTTTTTGGCATAGTGTATATTACGCATCAACTATGCTTGTTTCAGGGTTTACCAGTGATGTAATTACTGAGGTTAATAGAGCAGATGCGATTCTCATTATTTTCAGTATGATTTGCGTTATTATCGGTATGATAACATTCACAGGTACGGTCATTGGTTACATTGCTCAGGTTATTTTTAATTTTGTTGAAATGGCAGATTCAAATACCAGGAAGTTACGTATTTCCAATCATACTGTAATTTTGAACTGGAATACGTGTGCAACAGAGATTATTAATGAATTAATGCATAAAAGTATGAGAGAAAAAATAGTTGTTCTTGTAGAACACGATAAAGACGAAATCTTACAAGAGATAAAAGAACGGTTATCAGACACTCTTGAAATCGATAATAAAGAAGTTAGAGAAACTGCTTTGAAATTACAACCCTCTGAACGGAAAAAATATATTCGTAAAAATAAAGTCAGTAATAAATTAATGCTTATTGTTCGTGAAGGAGATTCCTGGTCTGCCAAACAATTAAATGATATTTCTATTAAAAATGCAAAAAGTATAATCATCCTAAGTAACGGGAAGGCGATTGCGCATGAGAGCAACGATTCAGATGAAGTGCTTGAAACAAAAGAAAAGGGGAATGCTAGTACAGTAAAAACATTGCTTCAAGTTGCACAATTAATCTCAGAAGAAGACTCAATGCCAAATCAAGTTGTGGTTGTCGAAGTAGAAAACGATTGGACCCTGAAATTAGTTAAAACAATTATTGAACAAATGAAGAGCAGGGGTGGATGCAAAATTATACCCGTGGCAGCAAATCATATTCTTGGACAAGTATTTTCTCAATTCGCATTAATGCCGGAACTTAATCTCGTTTACAATACACTTTTTTCTAATAAAGGTGTTTCGTTATTCACGAAAGCATCTGATGATTATGCTCTTACAGAAACAGAATTTGTATCTGGATATATTAAAGACCATTTTGAAGCTATCCCTCTTAGTCTAATTCATGATGAAGATGGTAAACTTTACCGATATTATATGTCTGACACTGAGCAACATATTGATAATATTGGTTCATTTTCATCAACACGGAATCTTAATGTATCTATTAATCCCAATTACGAGATTTTGGATAAACACATTCTTATTTTAGGACATAACAGTAAAAGTGTAGCGATTATGGAAGGAATTGATGCTTTTTATAAAGAGTGGAAGAAAATTGATGGTCCGGAAGTGTTGGATGTAACAATAATTGACTCAGAAGCGAACTTGGAAAAACATGTATGCTATAACCAATATTCTTTTATTAATAAGATTATTGGTGCTGATATATATAGTAGTGATGTAATAAATAATGCTATAACTGAGTTTATTGAATCTTATAGAAACCGTGGGAGTATTATTATTCTTTCGGACGATACGGTTCCCGAAGAAAATATTGATGCAGATGTCCTTACATATCTGGTTTTTATTAATAATATTATCGAAAAACAGATAGCAAATAACCCGGCTTTTAATCCAGATAGTATTGATCTTGTCGTAGAAATACTTAATCCCAGAAATTTTGATATCTTAAATCAATATAGCACAAAAAACATTGTAATCAGTAACCGTTATATTAGTAAAATGATTATGCAAATTAGTGAAAAAGAATCAATATTTCATTTTTATGAAAATCTTCTTGATTATGATATTAATGATGCAGAACCGTTGTCTTCAAAAGAATTGTTTATCAAAAGAGCAGAAGAGTTCTTTACAGAGATACCGGAAGCTTGCACTGCAGCTGAGTTGATAAGAGCTGTTTATATTAATTCACCAGAAAATAACAAATCACTCTTACTGGGTTACTTCTGTCCAAAAGGAGAAATGACACTGTTTGCCGGAGACCAGAGGAAAATAAGTATAGCACTTACAAATAAACACAAACTTATACTATTTAGTAACCATTAATAATCATTCAAGCGTAGTAGAATTATTGCTTATAGAAACAAATCTCAAATTACAACTTACTTAAATGTAATGTAACTCTATAAAAAGGAAAGGATTTTTATGCTAGAAACTATTATAAACTTAACTCTTCCTGTGATAATCCATATATTAGAGTTAATGGGTGTTGCTGTCATTTGCTTTGGTTGTGTTGTGTCCCACTTTGAACAATTTATTTTATCAAAATTTTGATATTTATCTATTGACCTTGAACCTGCTTCATAGTTCATAATGATTTTGCGGTGTGGTGCACTGACAAAAAAGTAAGGGGTATGGTTATGCAGGAGATTATTATTGATAATGAGTTTAAGTTTCTTCTTCCCGTGCTTGATGAAAAAGCATTTGCAGATCTTGAGGCGGATGTTTTGGAAAACGGGATTCGTGATTCATTAGTGTTATGGGAAGGGATATTGATTGATGGTTATAACCGATTCAATATCGCACAAAAGCATGGTCTTCCGTTTAATACAGTGAGTATGGAGTTTAATTCCCGTGATGAGGTTGTGATTTGGATTATCAGAAATCAAATTGCACGCAGAAATCTTACGACCTTTCAACTAAGGTATTTTCGCGGTTTACATTACCATGCAGACAGAAGGAGCCAAGGGAGCAATAATCCTCATGTGCAAGATTTAACAAAACCTCAAAATGAAGTTTTGTTAAATACCGCTGCAAAACTCGCTGAGAAATATAATGTGTCAAGAAGCACTATAGAGCGTGATTCCAAGCTTGCTGATGCTCTTATTGCTTTAGGTGAAGTATCCCCCGAAGCCAAGCTTAGTATTTTATCCGGTGAAACTAAAGTAACAAGGTCTGAGCTTGATGCGATGCTTGTTGGTTCTGAGGAAAATATAACAGAAATCGCAGAAAGTATCGAGAACGGAACGTTTACGGAACGCAGAGCGGAAAATGCAGGCACTGAGGACAGGACGCTGGAGTCGGCTTTTGATAAAATATCCAATCTCATAAAGAGGGAGCTTGATGGATTATCAAAAGCATATAAACCCGCAGAGCTAAAAGCCGCACTGAGGTCGCATATTACTGCACTTGAAGGTATTTATATGCAGATATAGGGTAAGTATTGAGTTTATAAACACATAGGGACGGTTCTCTTGTGTCAGTCTTAGAGCACAGTAGAACCGTCCCCTTGTGTTCCGGATTGGGGCTCTGCTTTGTTGCTATGTTAATTTCCAATTCCGTGAAAGTAAGCAGGTTGTGTTATTTGTCATTGTGACTGTTTTTTCTTTTTTATTTATTGAAGCTATTTTGTTTTTGTTGATTATATAAGACTTGTGGCAACGGGAGAAGCAGTCATCGAGTTTTGCTTCTATTTCTTTTAGCTCTCCGCCAAACTCCAATACTCTGCTGTTTGTGTGCAGGCGCAGCTTGTGGCGGACATGTGTTGTTTCGATGAATATAATATCACTCAGTTCGACAAAGATTATTCTATCATCAACAGTTACCTTAAGCACCTTTGAACTGTCTTCTGAAAAACTCCGGCGTAATGCGATATCTATGCATTCGCCGATTTTTATTTTTATGCTGTCAGGGTTGTCTTTAATCAGAAAATCCAGAGCTTCTACTTTATATTGGAAGGTTAAGAGGGTCATTTCAGAGTGGGTTGTTATAAATATAATAAAAACTTTTGAACCGGTGGCGTTTTTTTCTCTTATTAACCGTGCAAGTTCAATTCCGTTTATTTCGGATTTTAGGTCGATGTCAAGTAAAAAAAGTGCAGGATTTAAGCCGCTCCACTCAGATAGCAAACTCTTTGGGTCATGTGTTGCAAAAGTGAGAGCAGCATCAACGTTTTTTACTGCACAATAGTCCGAAACGTGTTCGGATAATAATTTTCGCCAGCGTTCATTGTCTTCACAAACATAAATTTCCAACATTATTGTGCATCCTTTACAGTCAGTGTTTGAGTGAAGTATATTCCGTCAATTTCTGTTTCAAGATAGAGATTGTTTATTTTTTCCGTATAATTGCGAATCGTATACAAACCTATGCCACGGTCTTTTGATTTAGTTGAAAAGCCAAGCTCAAATAATTTGTCTACTGCTATTTTCTGTTGTTTCCATGTGTTTTTGATAATAAAGGTTTTTGAATTCGGGTTTTTTATGACTGCAATTCCAAGTTGCTTTTCCTCTGCTTCTAAAATTGCTTCAATTGCATTATCCATCAGGATTCCCAATATCTGGCAGACAATTGCCGTTGATACTCCAAGATTTTCAATGCTTTCTCTGACTTCAATGGTCGGTTCAATCTGCTGATGTGATGCAAAAGAGCACTTATAAATAAGAACACTTTTTATTTCGTTGATTTTTATGTTTTGCAAGCTACCAATGAGCCGGTCATAACCAAGCAGTTCCTTATTCATTTCCGATAGTTCTCCGGTGTAATATTCGGCGAGTCCTGCCATGTCGTTATTCTCAATATACAGCTTAAAAGATGACATGATATTTACATAGTCGTGCTTAATTGTCCGCATTGCTGTATATGATTCTTCCAAATCCTGAATGTATTTGCGGGAAGCTTCGGTTATAAGCCTTTCGGTTTTTAGCGAGTTTTCCTTATACGCGTTTTTGATGATTATCACAAATAATAGTATTACCGAAATAAAAAACAACGCATACATTATATCACCTGTGGAGTCTAAAAAATCTCCCCTGTAATTAATGTATGAAAGAATTATCATAATACCCGAAATTGCTGTTATGGCATATATGCTTTTATTGTTAAAAATGTTCATATCAATGCGCTTTTTAAGATAACGGCTGAAAATAAGGACAAAAGAAACCAAAATGGCAAAAAATATAATATATGTTATCAGCCACAGAATGCTTTCCTCTATCAACTCCTCCTGACCGATAATCCTAAAGAACAGGGTCGTGGTTCCGTTAATGCCGAAAATCGTTAGCCCCGACATTAACGATGCAAAAAACCCTTTGATAATATTTTTATGCATAAGCGATAACATAATCAATAAATAGAGGGTAACATACAGATAAAAAACCTCCGGAGATAAATCAGTAACTATTCCGCTGAAACCGAGAATAAAACCAAAAGCAAGTGAAACCACTACGGCGATTATGTTATATTTCAATTCTTTCTTTTTTTCAATTTTAAATAAACTCATGTTTTCGCCGCAAAGCATCATTATTATACAAAACAAAAACAGACTGAGACAAAGAATAAAATTCAAATTGTTCACCTCAGGTAATAATTTAAATTACGCGGCAGCAGAGGTCAAGGTGTTTTTGGATAAACAGTTGTAATTTTCGGATAAAATGCTTACCCTTTGCACTTTGGTACTTTTTCAAGCCGGTTTGTTCAATTATAATCTGTACTTCCGAAGGATATGCTACAGTGCTTGTGATGTTACTGAGCGGAGACTCAGAGCAAAAAGTCTATGAAAAAGAGGAGGAAATATGGATACGGCAATTAAAATGACAAATGTTCATAAAAGTTTCGGCGAGAGCAAAGTAATCAACGATGTTTCAATTTCCATTCAAAGCGGAGAGCTGATAGGTTTTCTCGGACCGAGCGGTGCAGGTAAAACGACTACGATTAAATTACTCACGGGGCAACTCAGGCAGGAAATGGGGACAGCTGAAATTCTGGGAAAGAGTAACACAACCCTTAACCACGAAAGCTACAAGCAAATTGGAATCGTTTCGGATAATTCGGGATTGTATGAAAACTTAAACGCTTATGACAACCTTTTATTATTCTCACGAATTTTAAATGTGGATGCAAAAAAAATAAAAACGATGCTCGAACGTGTCGGGCTAAAAGAGCATGCAAAAAAAACGGTTAAGAAATTTTCAAGGGGAATGAAGCAAAGGTTGGTTCTGGCTCGTGCTTTAATGCATAATCCCAAAGTATTGTTCCTTGATGAGCCTACATCGGGGCTTGACCCGAGTACAACAATTGAAATTCATAAGCTGATGATGGAGATGAAGGAGGGCGGTACTACTTTTTTCTTAACAACACACGATATGACGGAAGCATCAAAGCTTTGCGATAGGATAGTTTTATTTAATGAAGGCAAAATTATTGATATGGGAACCCTTGACGAATTAAGTCAAAAGTATAACACGAATAAATACGTTCAAATCCTTCTGACATCCGGAGAATCAATCAAGCTTAGGTTAAATAAAGAAAATAGTACCAAAATCGCCGATTTAATCGCAAATGACCAAATAGCGACAATGCATACCGGTGAACCGACTCTTGAAACAATATTCTTAAAACTGACAGGGAGGGGTCTGCAATGATTTCCGGAAGAAAAATATTTGCACTTTTTGCAAAAGACATTAAGTCATTAGCATATAACATTTTTATTATTTCCGGCTTACTGATTATGCCTGTAATGGCGATTATGTTTACCTTCGGCATGGACGAGCCGGATGTTTGGCTTGCCGATTTTCTTATAAAGATGAACATTTTGATTAATGGAGCAAACATCATCTGCGTGATGATAGCTGAAGAAAAAGAAAAACACACCCTCAGTGTGCTCATTGCTTCGACGGTATCGGGAGCAGACTTTCTGATCAGCAAGGTTCTTGTTACGGGTCTTCTGACGTTTATCTCAAACGGAGTTTTGTATTTCATAATGGGGCTTGGGAGTATTCTTCCGTTTGGTACATTTATGCTTATGACGGGAATTGCAATTTTACCTGTTACGGTAGTGGGTGCAATAATCGGACTTTTATGCAAAACACAAGCGGCAGCCTCAACCGCAGTAACACCTGTTATGATGCTCCTAGTATTTCTCCCGATGTTTATCCCGCAAGAAAGTTTCTTTGCCGAAAGCATCTTTAAATATGTCTTCTCGGAGCAAATGTCACTGGGACTTGCATCTATTTATAACGGAGAACCCTTTTTGTCAAATATCATAATAATAACAATAAATTTCGCAATACTTGCAACCGCATTCGGATTCATATACAAAAAGAGAGGGATATCTGCATAAAATAACCGTCCCCCATGTGTTCCTTGTGTGCTGGCAAACACTTGCAAAAAACGCAAGCGATTGCCGAAACCAGCAAGAACTTGCAAGCTGTGCAAGTTCTTGTTATAATAAAACCAATGTGTGATTTAAGTACAGGAGTTTAAACATGGATAATTTAATTAATCGAAAAGAATATTTGGAACAGCTTTCTGCGTGGCGGGAAAAGGATATGATTAAAGTTGTTACAGGAGTTCGTAGATGTGGAAAATCTACCCTGTTTGAACTCTATATAAAGCTATTAAAAAGTGACGGTGTAGCAGACAAGCAGATAATTCTTATCAATTTAGAGGATGATGATTACTGCGAACTTTTAAACTATAAAAAGTTACATACGTATGTTAATGCGCATTTACAAAAAGACATGGTTACATATCTATTCATTGATGAAATACAAAACTGCAAGGAATATGAAAGAGCTATATCGAGTTTATTTTTAAGAAAGAACATTGACATATATATTACAGGTTCAAACGCTTATATGTTATCCGGAGAACTTGCGACAAAATTAACCGGTCGTTATATAGAAATTGATATGTTGCCTCTTTCATTTATAGAGTTTAGTAAAGTGGTTCAAATTGAAGATAGAAACGAACGATTTAATCAATATATGAATATGGGAGCGTTTCCGTATGCTACTCGTTTAATCGATAATTCTCTTTCGCATAGTCAATATCTTGAAGGAATTTATAGTACTGTACTCGTTAAGGATGTAATAACACGGGAAGGTATAAATGACATAACATTAGTAAAATCAATTGCCGGATTTCTGTCAAGTAATGTAGGCAGTCCTGTTTCTGCCAAGAAGATTGCCGACACATTGACATCAAGCGGTCGCCCGACAGGTTCCGGTACTGTGGACACATATTTGGCAGCGTTGACTGATGCATATCTTTTTTACAAAGTGAATCGGTATGACATTAAAGGAAAGATGCATCTGAAAACTGAAAGTAAATATTATTGTTGCGACACAGGTTTAAGAAACATGATACTCATGACGTTAAACAAAGATATTGGTCATCAAATAGAAAACATAGTATATCTGGAATTATTAAGACGAGGATATACAATAAATATCGGCAAGTCCGGTCGTGGGACAGAGGTTGATTTTGTTGCAGTCCGTAACAAGAAAACAGAGTATTACCAAGTATCGGCATCAGTATTAGATGAAAATACATTAGGAAGAGAACTTGAATCCCTTTATAAAATTAATGACAATTACCCGAAATTTCTTATAACGCTAGATGCTTATATTGGAGACCACAGCGGAGTGCAACAAATCAATTTGGTTGATTGGTTAACAAGAGAACACTCAATAGACGGTGGATATGACCCGTGCGGGAATTGCAAGCCTTAGCTATACATGTTAATGGCTACTACCGTTTTGGTATGACCTCCAGCCAGTAGCCGTCGGGGTCTTCGATGAAGTAGAGACCCATGGAGGTGTTTTCGTAGCAGATGCAGCCCATTTCTTTGTGGAGGGCGTGGGATGCGTCGTAGTCGTCGGTGATGAATGCGATGTGGGATTCGTTGTCGCCAAGTTCGTATGGGGTGGTTTTATCTTTCAGCCAGGTGAGTTCGAGCTGATGGGTTGATGAACCGTCCGAAAGAAATGCAAGCTCAAAGCTGCCGTCATCGGCTTTTTTCCGATTTACAACGTCCATACCAAGAGCTTTTTTGTAAAAAGCCAATGAGCGCTCTAAATCCAGGACATTAATGTTCGTGTGTGCAAGTGAAAAATTCATGTTGATGTCTCCTTGTTTTTATTTTGAAGATGCATGAAATATGTAATATTAAATTTTATTTTAATGGTATTATCTGATAATTTCAATAACCAACTTTTTAACAAATATTCAAGAATCGGCTATGCTGGGTTTTGATACTGATATGAGGATGAAATTGTGTCATTAATTGCTTGACTTTTGTGTGGAAATTCATTAGAATTTTATACGAAATAAATAAATTATAAGGAGCGTATAAAATATGGCATTTTGTGGAAATTGCGGAGTAGAGACAGCTGATGACGGTGTATGCCCGAATTGCGGTCCCGCTGTCGCACAAGCAGCAGATGTTGCCCCGCCGGAGCGGGAGGTTCCCCAGCAGCAGTATCAGCAACCGCCTCAACAAGAGCAATATCAGCAGCCGCCTCCGCAGCCCTACGGAGCACCGGGTGGGAGACCTGCAATTCAGCTCAATACAACCCGCGGCTTACTTAAGTATATTCTGCTGTCGATTGTTACATTCGGAATCTACTCAATAGTTTTCTATTATGGTATCTCCAGCGATATTAACACAACTGCAAGCCGTTATGACGGGAAGAAAACAATGAATTATGCTCTTCTGTTGTTCCTTATTGCTCCGCTGACACTGGGTATTGCGGCTTTTGTTTGGAACCACAATCTTTATAACCGTATTGGTGAGGAATTAAAAAGAAGAGGGCTTAATTTCCAACTTAGTGCAGGTGACTTCTGGTTATGGGGTGTCATTGGGTCATTAATAATCGTCGGACCGTTTATTGCGTTGCATAAACTTGCAACAGCAAGCAACATGGTTAACGAGAGTTACAATAATTACGGATAAAAGTTAAATTTTATATAAAAACAATGGCTGTTGCATATTTTGCAACAGCCTC
>Ga0123356_10000918_pt1 | contig 32588 bp, 33 predicted proteins | sample TergutEmb28metaG_2_FD_92546 | JGI IMG/M metagenome (GOLD analysis project Ga0123356, IMG submission 92546) | Embiratermes neotenicus P3 segment gut microbial communities from Petit-Saut dam, French Guiana - Emb289 P3 | ecosystem: Host-associated > Arthropoda: Insects > Digestive system > Gut ...
GAAACGACGAGACGGTCAGTTGTGCTTGTTCCCTGAACAGTTCCTTTCTACCGCTTAGCGGACGGTTAACGGGTGGGCATCGGGGCTGCACAGCAGGGGCGCAGAAAAATGGGGAAACTCAAATGTGTTTTCTTATTTACTTAATGTCTCTGTAATGTTATAGTATTTTATTATATTATTTAAGGAGGCGATTGTGTGCTTGACCCGACGAAAAACAAGGATTGGCAGATTGCTGAGGAGGCTGAGAAGACTCTCCCCGGTGTGGAGCATTTTCGTGAGCTTATGGGGCTGCTGCCCGAGGAAATCATTCCGTTCGGAAAGACTCCAAAGCTCGATTTTATCAAGATAATGAATCGCCTCAAGGATAAACCCGACGGCAAGTTTATCGAGGTTACCGCAATTACACCGACACCGCTTGGTGAGGGTAAATCGACCACCTCATTGGGGCTTATACAAGGGCTCGGCAAGCTTGGTAAAAATGCCGGCGGATGTTTACGGCAGCCTTCGGGCGGTCCGACGATGAATGTCAAAGGTACAGCGGCAGGTGGCGGCAACGCCTTGCTTATACCAATGACAGAGTTTTCGCTCGGACTGACAGGTGATATCAATGATATCATGAACGCTCATAATCTTGCTATGGTTGCACTTAACGCACGTATGCAGCATGAGCGTAATTATGACGATGAGAAGCTTGCCGAGATTGGCTTGAAGCGTCTTGATATTGACCCTGAGCGCGTGGAGCTCGGATGGGTCATTGACTTTTGCGCGCAAGGTCTGCGAGATATTCGCATCGGGCTTGGCGGCGGCGAGAGAAACGGTTTTGAGATGAGCTCAAAATTCGGTATTGCTGTCGGCAGTGAGCTGATGGCAATCCTCTCGGTTGCCACAGACCTAAAAGACCTTCGCGAGCGTATAGGCAATATTATAGTTGCCTATAATAAAAAAGGCGAGCCTGTCACGACGGCGGATTTAGAGGTTGATGGTGCCATGACTGCATGGATGAGAAATACTATAAATCCGACGCTGTGTTACACCGTTGAGCATCAACCGTGTCTGATACACGCAGGACCGTTTGCAAATATTGCTATAGGGCAGTCGTCAATCATAGGTGACAGGCTCGCTCTTAAACTCTTTGACTATCATGTCACAGAGTCAGGCTTTGCTGCCGATATCGGCTTTGAGAAGTTCTGGAATGTTAAGTGTCGCTTATCGGGTCTGAAGCCTCATGTTTCAGTTCTTGTCGCGACAATCCGTGCACTCAAAATGCATGGCGGCGGACCTGCTGTTTCACCGGGCCGTCCCCTGCCGTCAGAGTACACAGAACAAAACCTCGAACTTCTCGAAAAAGGCACTTGCAACCTTTTCCATCATGTTGACAATGTAAAAAAATCAGGAATTACTCCCGTCGTTTGCATTAACAAATTCCATACAGATACAGACGAGGAAGTTGCATTGCTCCGTAAGCTTTGTGCTGAGCATGGTGTGCGTTGCGCTCTGAGCGACCATTGGATGAGCGGCGGCGAAGGTGCGAAGGAGCTCGCTGAGGTTGTTATGGAAGCTTGCGAGGAGCCGACAGAGCTTAAATACCTCTACGATATATCAACTCCGCTGAGAGAGCGTGTTGAAATTATTGCAAGAGAGGTATACGGTGCCGATGGCGTTGACTGGGAGCCTCTCGCTGCTGAAAAAGCCGAGCGCTTCGAAAGCGACCCTCATTATGATGATTATTGCACTATGATGGTTAAAACACATCTTTCTTTATCTCATGAGCCTGCCTCAAAGGGTGTTCCCAAGGGTTGGCGTTTACCAATTCGAGATATACTCGTATATGGCGGAGCAAAGTTTTTATGCCCGATGGCAGGTGCAATCAGCATGATGCCGGGAACAGGCTCAAACCCCGCCTATCGCCGCATAGACGTTGATACCGAAACAGGAAAAGTATCGGGACTATTTTAACTAAAGCAATGTTAAAATAGTCGGGGGACATTCCGCGAATAAATATGAGGGGTGTGTCCCCACAAGGAGGAAAAATGAAATTTATAGATATTCCATGTAAGGATTTTGTTGATGTTCTTTCATCAAAGGCTGCTGTCCCGGGCGGCGGCGGTGCGTGTGCTATTGTCGGAGCACTTGGCACAGCACTGGGTGCAATGGTTGGTAATCTTACAACCGGCAAGAAAAAATATGCCGATGTAGAATCGGACATACTTGAGCTATTAGATAAAGCAAAAGCAATCCAAAATGAGTTGTTACGTCTTGTTGATGAGGATGCCGTCGTTTTTGAACCTTTATCAAAAGCATACAGCATTCCAAAGGATGACCCGACACGTGAGCAAGTTATGGAAGATGCACTCAAGCTTGCTTGCACCGTGCCGATGGACATTATGCGGCTATGTGCAAGAGCTATTGAACTGCATGAAGAATTTGCCGAGAAAGGCAGCGTGCTTGCGCTTAGTGATGCAGGTGTTGGTGCGGCTTTCTGTAAGTCTGCTCTTCAAGGTGCAAGCTTAAACGTCTACATAAACACATCTTTTATGATTGATAAGAACTACGCTATAAGCATTGAAGCAGAAGCAGATGCAATACTCGGTAAATACTGTGTCATGGCAGATGAGATTTTTAATTCTGTAACAAGCAGATTAAGAAAGGGGTAACACTTAATGGCAGAAATTTTAAAAGGCGCCGAAGTAGTTGATGCACTGAACGCAAAGATGAAAGCTAATATCGAAGTCCTCAGCGATAAAGGTATCACGGCAACTCTTGCAATTATTCGTGTTGGCGAAAGACCCGATGATGTATCTTATGAAAAAACAGCAACAAAGCGTTGTGAATCAATTGGTGTTGCCGTCAAACATATAACCCTCCCTGCTGATGTTACACAGAGCTCATTAATGCAAAATGTTCTCAAGCTTAATGATGATGACAGTGTTCATGGAATACTTTTATTCAGACCGCTTCCAAAACATTTATCGGATGAAGCGGTTCGAGCGGTATTAAAGCCCGAAAAGGACATTGACGGCATTACCGACGGTTCTCTTGCAGGCGTTTTCACCGGAAGCGACAGCGGCTTCGCTCCTTGCACCGCACAAGCATGTATGGAGATTCTCAAGCATTTTAACATTGACTGTAAAGGAAAGCGAACGGTTGTTATAGGCAGAAGCCTTGTTGTTGGCAAGCCGGTTGCAATGATGCTGATGGGTGAGAACGCAACTGTAACTGTATGCCATACATGCACTGTGGATATGCCTGCCGTTGCAAGAAATGCCGAAATTCTTATAGTCGCCGCAGGACAGATGGAAGCAATCACAAAAGATTACTTTAGCCCCGGTCAGGTTGTAATTGATGTGGGAATAAACTGGAATAATGATAAAGGTAAATTATGCGGTGATGTTAAATTTGATGATGCCGAGCCGATAGTTAAGGCAATCACGCCTGTTCCCGGTGGTGTCGGAACAGTGACAACGTCGGTTCTCGTCTCACATGTCGTAGATGCGGCAATGAGCTTGAGCACAAAGCAAGAGTACGTAAAGCATGATTTTAATCGCTAACCAACGAAAGGAATATACCATAAATGATAATAATAGCAGAAAAACTAAACGGTTCAATCCCCTCTTGCGCTGCAGCAATAGCCGCAAGAGATGAGGACTATATAAAAGACCTCGCAAAGCGTCAGGCTGAGGCCGGTGCTGATTTTATTGATTGCTGTGCATCTGTTAAGGATAATGAGTATGAAACACTGAAATGGATGATTGATGCAATCCAGAGTGTAACCGACTGCCCGATATCACTTGATTCTCCCGATGTCTCGGTCATAATTCAAGCAATGCCGTTATGTAAAAAACCGGGGATGTTTAATTCCGTATCAGGTGAAGGTGATAAGGCGGATTTAGCTTTTCCTGTATTGGCTAAGCCTGAAAATAGTAAGTGGAATATTATGGCACTGCTATGCGATGATACCGGTATACCAAAAACTGCTGAAAAGCGTATTGAGGTTTTCGAAGCAATAATGGAGAAAGCATCAAAATACGGTATCGATGATAAGCGTTTCCACATCGACCCTGCGGTTGAAATGTTATGCACAACAGACGATGGTGAAGGGGCGTTTAAGCTTCTCGATGTAATGAAGCATATTAAAAAAACACGCCCGAACGTACATATATCAGGTGCGATTTCAAATATATCATTTAACCTACCGGTACGTAGGCTCGTTAATCAGGCATTTGCAGTACTCTCTATTAATGCAGGGATGGATAGTGCTGTATTTGACCCACTCAGTAAGGACTTGAGAGGGATGATACTTGCAGCCGAAGCAATGCTGGGTCTTGATGATTACTGTGCAGAATACGTATCAGCATACCGCGAAGGTATTTTTGCATAGTTGCATAGTTGCATAGATTAAATTGCATTTTTTTTCATTTTTTGATACAATAAAATAGTTGAAATAAATCTCGGAGGATATAATGTCTAAAATTCAAGAAATCTCGACTGCCATAGTAAGCGGCAAAGTTAAGCTAATAGAAGGGCTTGTCCAAGAAGCTCTTGATTCAGGTGAAAAGCCGATTGAAATACTTGATGAGGGCATGATTGCCGCCATGAGTGATATCGGAGCGAAATTCCAAGCAAACGAAGTGTTTGTTCCGGAAATGCTGATTGCAGCAAAAACCATGAAAAAAGGTGTTGAGGTACTCCGTCCCCATCTTGCAAGCGGAAGCTTAGGCAGGCTTGGAAAGTACATCATCGGAACAGTCGCAGGAGACTTGCATGATATCGGTAAAAACCTCGTTGCTCTGATGATTGAATCGGCAGGCTTTGAAGTTATTGACCTTGGCGTTGACGTACCTGCTGAGAAATTTGTCGAAGCACTTAATGCTAATCCGGATTGCAAAATCGTCGGTGCTTCCGCACTGTTAACAACAACAATGGAAGCAATGAAAGACACCGTTGAGGCAATTCACAACGGCGGTTATAAGGGTAAAGTTAAAATTATGGTTGGCGGTGCTCCAATCACACAGGAGTTTGCAGACCAAATCGGAGCAGATGCCTACACCCCGGACGCAGGCTCGGCAGCATCAAAAGCGGTAGAACTGGTTTCCTAAAGGAGGTTTTCAGCAATGAAGCAACTTAGAAATTTCACCGAAGAAGCAGTCAAGGTCTATCTTGACAGATGGTTTGAAGAAGCCGATGTTTGTCATTGCAATGATTGCCGTCTTGATGTTATGGCAATTATGCTCAACACACTCAAGCCTAAGTATGTAGTTACAGATACCGGTGCACTGTATGCACAACTATCAGACTTTGACCCGCAAAACAGAATCGATTATATGACAGTTATGAGTCAGGCAGTTCAAGTTGTAAACCAAGGACCGCGTCACGATAGCTCAGGGAAATAGTTCAGAAGCTATACAATCTTCTTCAAGAGTTGACCGCCCATTTTCTCAAAATCATCATAAAAATCAGGATACGATTTGTTGACCGCTAATGCATCAACTATGGCGACCGTGTCATCACACACGCCCGATGCAATTGCGGTCATCATTGCTATGCGATGGTCACCTTGCGACGAAACAACTCCTCCTCGAAGCCGCTGCTTGCCTATTATAACAAGCCCGTCCGAGTTCGGCACAACATCAGCACCCAGCCCTAAAAGAGCAGTGCTGATTTTTTTCATCATGCCATTTTCAACAAGCCCGACACGCTCTGCGTTATATATAATTGATTGACCTTCAGTGACGGCTGCTACTATTGCTACAGCAGGCATGATGTCGGGAGCCTCAGCTGCATCTATCCTGATACTTCGCAGCCTGTTTCTTCTGACAGCTACGCTGTCCCCTTTATATGCGGCAACAGCACTAAACCGTTCCAGTATACTTACAACTTCCTTGTCTGCCTGACGTGATGAGCGGCTTAAATTTGAGCAAATAATCCCGTCACCTTGTATGGCTGCCGCACATAACCAAAAAGCAGAGTTCGTCCAGTCACCCTCTGCTTTTATCTTACCGGGCGTAATAAACCTCTGCCCTGCGCAGATTTTATATTCCGCGCCGCCGTCGTCACGGCTTTTTCTTTCGACCTCAACCGAAAAAGCCTTCAACATATCAATAGTCATATCAATATACGACCTATACTCTTCTTTGCCTTGGATAATAATTCTGCTATCTGTGGAGAGCAGCGGAAGTGTGAAGAATAATCCGCTGATTGATGAGTAGGCTTTGTCTCCTTGAAGCCAATATTCCTCTTTGTCGCCTCTGTCACTTTTGGGGAGCTCTAAAGGTATAGGGATTACTTCAAATCCGCCACCATTATAGCGGATTTTCGCACCCTTACTATTTAAATCTTTAATGGTTGCAGAGATATCATCGGGAAGCTCATTGCTTTCGATGTATGTTTCCTTATCGGAAAGCGAGGCACATATAAGTGCTCTGTGAACTCGCGCAACCGAAGCCGTGGCATTAATAATGCCGCCTTTGATTGGCATTATCACGCCAATTTTCATTTTACAGCCCCGATAAAACGTTCAAGTCTGTCCATGCCCTCTTTTATGGATTCCATAGATGAAGCATAAGACATTCTAATGAAATTATCACAGCCAAAGCCTGTGCACGAAACTGCCGCAACCTTACCGCTTTCGAGAAATGCAAGTGAAAAGTCGTCGCTGTTGTTTATCAGCTTTCCGCCCAGCGTTTTTCCGATTTGCTTTTCGATATTGAGCATAACATAAAATGCCCCTGCAGGCTTACGACAACTAAGCCCCTCCATGGCATTTATCCGCCGGACAATATAGTTGCGGCGTTTTTCAAACTCTTCTTTCATCATCATAACACTTTTTTGCGAGCCTTTCATGGCTTCTATTGCCGCAAGCTGTGATATTGTACTCGGCGAGCTTGTCGAGTGGCTCAGATAGTTGCCCATAATATCCGCAAGATGTTGGTTCGATGCCGAATAGCCAATCCTCCACCCGGTCATCGCATAAGTTTTTGACACACCGTTAATAATTATGGTGCGGTCCTTAATATCTTCGCCAAGACTTGCAATGCTTGTAAATTGCTTGCCGTCATACACGAGATTATAATAAATCTCATCGCACATTACATACAAGTCGTTTTTTACACAGACATCGGCAAGCCCGCGAAGCTCGTTTTCATCATAGAGCATACCTGTCGGATTTGACGGGTTATTTAAAATAAAGAGTTTTGTTTTCTCTGTCACCGCTGCTTCAAGCTGGCTTTTTGTTATCTTAAAATCATCAGCTTCTGTAGCGTTAACAATCACCGGCACTCCGCCAACCATTTTAATTGCTTCATTGTATGTCACCCAATATGGCGAAGGTAAAATGACCTCGTCACCATCGTTTACGAGCGTCCTGAGAGCAACGTATATATTATGCTTTGCACCGCTTGCGACGATTATTTGCGAGGGTTTGTAATCAATGCCGCAATCCGCCCTCAGTCTTTCGGCAACCGAAGCACGAAGGTCGGGCATACCGCTCGAATGAGTGTATTTGGTATGTCCGTTTCTGATAGCATTATGCGCGGCTTCTTTAATATTATCGGGAGTATCAAAATCAGGCTCTCCTGCTCCAAAGCCGACAACATCAATCCCATCCGCCTTCATCTGCTTATACAGAGCATCCACCGTCAACGTAGTCGAAGCCTGAACACTCGATGCAATTTTCGATATTTCTTTCAAATTACTCTCTCCTGTAACTCCCTAAATTCCTCTTGCATTATATCAACATTTACTCACCCATGTAAATAGTTTTATGTGAAGCTGTCAGGGGGACGGTTCTATTGACAGCTTTTTATTTGCCTTTCAGCAGCGGAGATATTGACTTATAGACTAAAAATGCGATTGCAGCGTTTGCAAGTCCTTTCATTACAAAGTTAAAGGGCATATTAAATACAAGCAGTGCTTTGGGAAGCGTGTCCGCCCATGGGAGAAGTGCCTTGTACATTCCAAGTATCGGCTCCGGATTGCCGCCAAAGAAAAGTGTTGTAAAAAACGGGTAAGTTATAAACAGGTTAATTGGGAAGCTAAGGATAGCCATTACTGTTGCACCGATTAATGTGCCGATTAATGCTCCTTTGCGGTTTTTATTCATCTTATATATAAGCCCTGCGGTAAAGACAAATGAAGCGCCAAGAAGGAAGTTTGATAACTCTCCGACTCCCATTGTGGTTGACCCGAATAAATGAAACAGGTTCTTTATCAAGCATACGACAACACCCGCTATGGGTCCGTAAGCAAATGCCGCTATCAGCGCAGGTAGCTCAGAAAAATCCATTTGAATAAACGCGGGGATAATAAAAGGCATCGGGAACTGCAAATACATTAGCACTGTTGCTACTGCCGATAACAGTGCGGTCAATGTCAGTAAGCGTACATTTACTTTTTTCGTTTTGTTATTTTCCATTTCTTTCCTCCAATAAATAAAACACCTGAGTTTTTCTTCAGGTGTCCTGCTACCGGCTAGAGTCGCAATTTTATAACTCTGCTTTGAGCATAATTTCTTCTCCCATCCAGACTATAACTGTCGGTATTGGAATTTCACCAATTCAGCAATCACTTGCTCGCGGACTTTACCGCCGGTGGGGATTTTCACCCCGCCCCGAAGACATCGATATTTAACTGCTTGCGATAATACCACGTGTAAGCACACTTGTCAATAACCTGTCAATAGAACCGTCCCCCTGACACAAAATCACATGCCATAAAGCTCATCGGTGTTGAGGAGTGTTATGCCGTTTTCTGTTAGAATTTTTACTGCGGCGTCGTTGTTGTCGACGCGGAGGATTACGTAAGCTTTGTCGTGGCTGTGGGCTACGAAGGCGTAAGTGTATTCGATGTTTACATCTGATTTGGCGAGTGTGCGTACAACGCCTGCCAGTCCGCCCGGTTTATCGCCGATTACAACTGCAAGCACACTGTTTGACTTGACGAGAAACTCTGCTTTTTCGAGTGCTTCGACTGCTTTTTCAGGCTTATCTACTATTACTCTTAGAATTCCGAAATCTGAAGTATCGGCAAGAGAAAGTGCTCGAAGGTCAACTCCTGCATCGCCAATAGCTTCAAGTGCATCTACGAGTTTCCCGGGTTTATTTTCTACAAACACTGATAATTGTTCTACTGTCATAGTTATCCCTCTCCCCTGATTAACCTTATATCTTCCTGTTGTCGATAATACGTACGGCTTTACCTTCGCTGCGTGTTATCGCTTTTGGTGCTACGAGTGTAACTTTTGCATCTATTCCAAGAATATTCTTGATTTTCTCACGAAGCTCTCGTTCGCGCCCTTCAACTGCCCTGACTGTGTCAGAGAACATTTCAGGCGTTAGCTCTACACGTACCTCTAATGTGTCGGTGTGATTTTTTCTGTCGATAACAAGCTGATAGTTAGATGATAAGCCATATTCTATCAGAACTGTTTCGATTTGCGACGGGAATACGTTTACACCCTTGATTATTAGCATATCATCACTGCGACCCATTAGCTTCGACATCTTTTTCAAAGTCCTGCCGCATGAGCATTTTTCGCTGCTGAGAATGCAAATATCGCGTGTTCTGAAGCGTAATAACGGGAATGCTTGTTTTGTCAGGCAAGTAAACACAAGCTCGCCTTTTGTGCCGTCAGGGAAAACCTCTCCTGTTTCGGGATTGATAATCTCGGCGACGAAATGGTCTTCGTTTATATGCATACCTGTTTGCTCTGAGCACTCATAAGAGACGCCGGGTCCCGTAATCTCCGTAAGACCGTAGATGTCATACGCTTTGATGCCAAGCTTCGTTTCGATACGCTTGCGCATTTCGTTACTCCAAGCTTCTGCGCCAAAAATGCCGGCACGAAGCTTGATTTTATCTCGCAGACCTGATTCTTCGATGGTTTCTGCGAGATATTCTGCGTAAGACGGTGTGCAGCATAGTACGGTTGCTTCGAGGTCGCACATGAATTGCAGCTGTCTTTCGGTGAAGCCCGAAGACATCGGCAATGTCAGGCTGCCGAGCTTGTGTGAGCCGCCGTCCATACCCGGACCGCCCGTAAACAAGCCGTAACCGTAAGCAACCTGCACAACGTCTTCGCTCGTGCTGCCCGTGGCAGCAATCGCGCGTGCACAACAATCCTCCCACAGGTCAATATCATGCTGCGTATAAAACGCAACAACCCGTGTCCCCGTTGTGCCGCTCGTAGATTGAATACGTACTGCTTCCTTTAGCGGTACGCCAAGCAGTCCGTAAGGATAAGCCTCGCGCAGGTCATCTTTTGTGACAAACGGCAGCTTATGCAGGTCTGCTATCGATTTAATATCTTCGGGCCGGACGCCCGATTTTACCATTTTTTCCTTGTAATACGGAACATTGTTCCAAACATGATTAACCTGATTTACAAGTCTTTCGCTTTGAAGCTTTGTCATGTCCTCTCGGGACATACATTCAATTTCCGGTTGATAATATTGCAACTTACTTATTCCTTCCCAGTGCAAATGCTTTTTTATTCATATCAAGAAACTTAGGCGGTACAGATTCCTCAAGTGCTTTTTGCCACGTCTCTTCGGAAAACGGGAAGTATTTTGATAATCGACCCATCATAACGATGTTAACGGTTTTTGATGACCCTGCCTGCTCGGCAAGCTCCAGCGCGTCAAACGCATCGACATTGGCACCTAGTGCTTTCATTTTTTCTACGATGTCTTCGGGGTATTTCGCTGCTCCGATGATAACGGGAATCGGGTCGATTTGTTGTGTGTTTGTTACAACCTGACCGCCCGGTGCAAGGTGGTTTATCCATCTCGCCGCTTCAAGAAGCTCAAATGAAACTATAAGCTCTGCTTGACCATTATCCACTATCGGTGAATATACTTTGTCTCCGTATCTTACATAAGTTACAACAGCACCTCCGCGCTGGCTCATACCGTGAACCTCGGATACCTTGGCATCAAAGCCCTCAATCAATAAGGCTTTTCCCATGAGCTTACTTGCAAGCAAGCTTCCTTGCCCTCCGACACCAACAATCATAATATTACGTGTGTCCATTAGCTCACACCTCCTTTTTGAAATGCCTCAAACTTACATAGCTGGGTGCATACATCACAGCCGACACATAGTGTGCGGTTAATGCCTGCTTTTTTATCCTTCATGCTGATTGCAGGGCAGCCGATTTTCATGCATACAGCACAGCCTGTGCATTTGCCTTCGTCTACGGTAAGTGGTGGATTTGCAACTGTAGTCTTGAGAAGCGCACATGGTCTTCTTGCAATGATTACAGATGGTCCGGGTGCTTCCATTTCTTCCGTGATTGCTTTATCACACGCGGCTAAATCGTAGGGATCTATTACTTGTACTCGCTCAATACCCATTGACTTACAAAGTGCCTCAAGGTCAATCTTTCCGACCTTTTCGCCTCTGATATTATAACCCGTTGTCGGGTTTTCCTGATGTCCCGTCATTCCGGTTGTTGAGTTATCGAGAATGATAACAGTTGAGTCAGAGCCATTGTATGCAATGTCGATAAGCCCGTTTACGCCCATGTGAACAAAAGTTGAATCACCGATTACGCATACTGCGTTTTTTCCTCCTGCGCGCACGAAGCCGTGAAGGCTCGATGTCGCCGCACCCATGCATATCTGCATATCCATTGCACTTAGCGGTGGAGTTGCAGCCAGCGTGTAACAGCCAATGTCGCCGATTACAACTGCTTTTTTCATTGCAAGCGTGTAGAATAATCCGCGGTGGGAGCACCCTGCACACATTACGGGAGGTCTCATCGGGATTTCATCCTCAATTGCTGTACCTTTTTTAACGGTTTTGCCGAATTTCTCAGCTACCATGTTTTGCGATATCTCTCCGCAAAGTGGGAATAATTCCTTGCCTGTTACTTTCAGCCCAAGTTTCTTGCAATGGTCTTCGATAACGCTGTCGAGTTCTTCAACAACATATAACTTATCAACCTTTGAAGCAAACTCTAAGATTAGCTTCTCGGGCATTGGATATACCAGACCAAGCTTTAAAACACTGACTGAATCGCCGAGTGCTTCTTTTACATACTGATATGCAGTTCCCGATGAAATTATGCCTATCGCCGTACCACCCATCTCAACACGGTTGAGGAATGTATCTTCGGATAGTTCAAGCAATTCAAGTGTTCTTTTTTCCACAATCGGGTGGCGCGGTCTTGCATAACCGGGCATCATGACGTATTTTGGCGTGTTCTTTTCATAAGGAATGTCAATCGGTTCAGCACGCTCCGACAGCTCGACAACACTCTGTGAATGTCCGACTCTTGTACACATACGGATTAGAACAGGTGTGTCATATTTTTCCGACATATCAAAAGCGTATTTAGTAAATTCAAGACACTCGCTTGAATCTGCAGGCTCAAGCATAGGAACCTTGGCGGCTCTTGCATAGTGGCGTGAATCCTGCTCGTTTTGCGACGAGTGCATTCCGGGGTCGTCGGCGACTGCGATAACGAAGCCTCCTTTTACGCCCGAATATGATATTGTGAACAGTGGGTCTGCTGCAACATTTAACCCAACGTGTTTCATAGCTGTAAAGGCACGCTTCCCTGCAATTGATGCGCCAAACGCAACTTCCATTCCGACTTTTTCATTCGGAGCCCACTCGGTGAAAATCTCTTCATACTCCGAGATATTCTGCGTAATTTCAGTGCTTGGTGTACCGGGATAACTCGACACCAGAGCGCAGCCTGCTTCAAACACCCCTCTTGCCACTGCGGCGTTCCCAAGTAATAATGATTTCATAAGAAAGTTCCTTTCTATTATGGTTTGCGAATTGCAAGATTGATGAAAAATCCAGCAACTGTTAATACAGTTAATATGATAAATGCCGGCATGAATCCGCCTGTCATGCTTTTTACTCCACCTGCCAGCATTGCTGCAAAGGGTGCAGGTATTAAGATTAGGTTCATTATGCTGAAGTTAAGCGGAAAGTTCTTTGTTCCGTAGAACTCCGATGTAAACACACTGCTTGTTGTCGGTGCAAATCCATAAGAAAAGCCGCATAAGCATAATCCTGTAACGCCGAGTATCAACGAGCTTGTAATTAATGACAAGACAACTGTGAGCGGTGCAAGTATCGCTGTCACGCTGCTGATGAATTGTGCTTTTCTGAGTCCGAGCCTGTCAAAGAGCCAACCTATCACCAGTCTTCCTATGCCGTTTGATACTCCAAGCATACCGACTGCTATTACAGCAAATCGTTCGGTTGCTCCAACGTCAATAATTATATCCGTAGCGAAGCTGATTGCTGCACTGCCTGATGTCGCAAGGATTGTGATGTATATGAATATAAGAACAAATGATGAGCGGCGAATCATTTCACGTGCCTCAAAATCTTTATTTCTCAAAGTTCTTTGAGGTTCTTCACCCGGTATATCTGTCTTATAATCATCATCACTGCGATTTATGACTTTTTTTGCTTTCGGCTCGGGGAACACAGTTCCTTTTGGCGGTGGTTTAATGAATATCGCTGCTGTTAGCAAAACCACTCCGAGTGCTATTGCTATAACAACATAAGTTGCTCTCCAGCCAATTGCTTCGGAGCTGCCCATATAATCAACAACACTGCCGAGAAGCAACATACTGAAGCCAAATCCCATCAGCATAAATCCCGATGCAAATCCTTTTTTGTCGGGAAACCATAAGTTAACTGTTGATATAACTGTTACATAAGCCATGCCAAGTCCAAGTCCGCAAAGCATTCCGTAAGCCATGAACAGCAGTAAGTAATTATGCGTATATTGGAATGTCACCGTCTGCACAGATGCTGCGAAAAAGCCCGTAAACAGCAATAGTGCGCTGACGACAAGTCTGAATGTTATTGTTGTGTACTTTGATACAAGTCCTGCGATAAACCCACCGAGGCAGAAGAATATTATTGTTAGTGTGTAGTTTACTCCCAATAACGTTGTGTTCTGAGCAACACCATCGTTAATTATCATAAACGGAGTTTTGGTAATCGACCATGCGTAAATAACCCCTGCGAACAGCATTACTATTACTGCCACAATGAGTTTCACCCTACGCTTGCTGATTGTCAGTTCCATGAAGCCGCCTCTGTTTCCAAAACTCTAATAAACATCAGCACCCATAATAACACGATACCCTCACCACCGCAAGGTTTTATGATTCAAATTTCCATTGTTTTTTATTAGCAATATCTCTGCTAATATTGCTATAGCTATTTCGGATGGGATGGAGCTTGCGATGTCTAGTCCTATTGGGGCGTAGACTTTGGCGAGCTTTGATTGTGAAATGCCTTCGGCTTCCAGTTTTGCAAAAAGTTCTGTGACTTTCTTTTTGCTGCCTATCATGCCGATGTATTTTAGGTCTTTTTGCAAGCAATAGCGGAGGGCTGCGTCGTCGGTTTCGTGCCCTCTTGTGCAGATTACTGCGAAGTCCGAGTTTTTGGCAGGGTCTTTTTTATCAAAGTCTTCGGGGTTACAGACGATGAAGCCGCTTGAATGAAATTGCTTTGCATAACTAATTCTGTCTTCAACTACTGTGACGTAGAAACCTGTTTGCTCTGCAAGCTTGGCAAGGCTTTGCGCTATATGCCCGCCGCCGAAGACACAGAGTCCTGTAAATATTCCAAGTACATTTCCAAATACTTCCATGCTTCCGCCACAGGACATTCCTTCTTCACTATGGTCGATTGAAAGTGAAAATGTATTTTCTTTGTTTTTAATCGCTTCAATCGCTCTTTCTGCAACATGGTTCTCAGAAGCACCACCACCTATTGTGCCGACAATATTCACTCCATCGTCATTTGCTCCGTCATAAGTAACAGCCATCATCTGCCCTACTGTTGCAGGTGAACTTCCACTTGTTGCAGTTACAGTCACAAGTGCCACAGGTGTGCCCTGTTTAACCAACCCTGCAGCATATTCAAGAATATTGTCATTCATTTATCTTCTCCTGATTTGCGTTTAATATATAATATGCAAATCGATTGTCACCGATTTTCTCTATTGTCCCATCCACATCCATTTGTCGTAGGATTGTACGCACCCAATTTGAAGTAACACCCATAAAGCGAGCAAGTTCAGAAGATGATGCTTTATCGTGTTTTTCAAGATATGAGATGATTGCTGCTTTTCTGTCGCTTAGTGTCGCTTGAATGTCGCTTGAATGTCGCTTGCAGTCGCTTGCAGTCGCTTGCAGTCGCTTGCGGTCGCTTACGGTCGCTTGTGTGTCGCTTGCGGTCGCTTTCGTGTCGCTTGAAATATCGAGTGTGCTTCTTCTTAACGTAACTTTGAAGAAGTTGTTTAGCTCGAATTCAGGTTCTGCAACTTCTGCCTCTCGCGCAGCGTCTCTCATGCGTTCAATGCCGGTTCCCATTTGTTCAATATAGTTAATACGGTGGAGCAAAGCTGCGATAACAGAATTACGGGTAATACTTACTGTACCAAAGTTATTAGTAGTGATGCCTTTAGGTACACCTCCGGGGCTTACTATATCTACACGATCATCAAATATCTCTACCATAACTCGCGCACCGACTTCAAACAAATCACGGTGACAGACCGCATTAACAACGCCTTCATGCAGCATTCTCTCCGGCAGTTCCAGAATATCTTCACGGGTTGAATTCTCAATTTTATATTTTAATCGTAAATGTTTTTTCAGGAAAATCTTTGCATCATCTATATTACTTACCAATCCACCATTGAGTTCCTTAGTATCTAAGATATGCACCTTGTTAACACCCTTATAAAGCGCACATACAATTCCGGCATGTCGGAACAGGATATCTTCATCATTTTTCCTGAAAAATAATGCACCTGCATTTGTAAAACATAATCTTCCATCTGATTCCCCGGCACAGTTGAGATTCTTGAGAGTTGAACTTTTATCAAGGACGTTGCTGATTTTAGCAGTTTTTAAGTACCATTGATATGCTTCATCATTAAATCGCTCGTCTATCGGTAGGTCATCGCGGATGATTGAGTCGTAGCGGCTTATTCCCTCATTCTGAAGCATTGCAATAATGCTATCTCTTTGTAATTTTTGAGAAAGAGCACCTATCCTCAAATAAAATCCCGCCGGACAAGAATACGGCTTATTAGTTCCTTCCGGCACAGTCAAAATAATTACATTATCAGCAACATCGAAACCTATGTTAAGACGCGGCTCCACTTTGTTTATTGTATCTTGAACACGAGCGCGTGCTGAGTTTGATGTATCTGTACCGACAATATACCCATTGTCATGGATTCCAAGATATATTTTCCCACCGGAAGCATTTGCAAAAGCACACACTTCATTAGGAAGATCCTTATCCGGATTTTCCATAAACTCAACAGTATTATTTTCTCCGCCTTTCATAACGGTTTCTAGATTATTAATCAAAATACACTCTCTTTCTACCGAATAGATTGTCTACAACACACCCACGCTTCACCCTATGCTCAACTGTTGTAAATTATATCAAAATAAGCGATATTTTCCAATACAAACAAAACTGACAATCATATCTACAAAAAACTGTATTCGATGAGAAATACCCTCTACCGTATAAAGGAGACTGTTCTCTTGTCTTATTCGGACAATGTCAGAAAAATTTTATGAGTCGCTTCACCAATACGGTTTGCTTTGTCGGATATTTTGCGCCAATCAATATCGGTTCTGGGGTCGATGTCTGCTATTTTCATGTTTTGCGTTACATGAGAGCCGTTTCGGATTAGACCTCGCAACAAGCCACTGATGGGTGCGGTGACTTCTACACCGGAACACAGGGGGACGGTTCTCTTGTGTTGCGCAGAAGAGCTATCCCCTTGTGTCACCTGTGCTGCGGTAATTGTTAATAAAGATTCACCTTGCTTTACAATGTCGCCAATTTGCTTTATATGGCTAACAGTTCCTGCAATAGGAGCGCGTACGACGCGTCTGATACTCTCCCCTGCAATCTCACCGGGTTTGCCTGTGTTTGGCTCGGCTTGTCCGTCGAGGATAATTCTGCCGAGATTATTTCCTCGATTAGTTTCGATGACTGCGTCCACATCAACCCCCGCTGTAAATCCTGGTCCGAGTGCAATTGTGATGTCTGCCATATCGCGTGATGTGCCTGTATTGCGCTTCGCAACTATCGCATCGATAAGACACAGGGGGACGGTTCTATTGTGCTGCACAGGAGAACCGTCCCCCTGTGTTCCATCAGGTTCAACAATCAATGGAACGACTCCGTTGTTCCAACATTCTTCTGCTTCACTCATGTCCGACACTCTGTGGCAGGTAATGTTCTCAACAGTTGCAGTCCCGTCATATACTGCCTCGCTTAGTGCTACCGCACGTCTGATTGCAGTCGGTTTCGTAATTTCTAATATAAGCACACGAAATCCGGCTCGGTAGAATTTTGCAGCAACTCCCGTTGCCAAGTCGCCGCCGCCGCGTATGACTATAATTTTATTATCTTCAATACTTCCCACGTACTGCCTCCGACCATTGCAAGATATTTTTGCCCTCTGCTGTTTTTGAACATTCCGCCGGGTTTAAATGCCATGTCTTCCAGTGTTTGCATTGTTATTTGGTCATTTTCATTAATACCTGTCAATTCCAGAAATTCGTGCAGATTAAAAACTGTGTCATTGTTTGCAGGTTTGCCTAGTGCATCGATATTGATTACCCCGATGGTGTGTGTGGTGAAGTCGGGCACTACAGGCTCAGTAGTCTTCCAACCTTTGAGCAGAAGACCTCGGGAGCCGTCGGCTTCCATGAGGACGACATCGTATTTCGTCACAATCTTTGCGAGAATTTCTAAAGGCAATGCCTCGAGTTTGTTTGTTTTTTCATTGAGTTGACCGAAATACTGAACTCCGAGGCGCGGCTTATGTTTTTTGCAATCTTCAATCGAGTTGCAAACTACCCCACTGTTCTGCGGGTAAAGTATCTTGGTTGTCGGTGTTATGAGGACTTTCATATCGGTACACTCAGCGGCGATTTTTTCAATAAAAGATGTTTTGCCGCCGCAACCGACAACAGCGACAACGCTGCCTTTTGTTATATTTAGTAACTCGGGCAAGCTTTTTTTCGAGCTAATCTCTATGCCCGCCATTAATGAGCACCTCTGCCGAAAGCGCAGTTTGGGAATCGGCACTCTTCACACTCAAGGCACAGACCGCCGTTGCCAAGCTCGGCGAGCCATTCGGGAGTGACAGGTACGTCGGCAAGCAATCGCGGCAGCACCAAGTCAAAAATTGTCCGCTTTGAGTACATAACGCATCCGGGCAGTCCGCAAATCGGTCTGCCATCGTCCATATATGCCAGCATAAACATAGCACCCGGCAACACAGGAGCGCCATAACTGACAATTTTATCAGCGGCATTTTTAATCGCAAGGGGTGTCCTGTCATCGGGGTCAACGCTCATTCCGCCTGTGCACAGTACCATTTCTGCCCCTGAGTCAAGTATGCCCTTTATTGTTGCCGTTATATGCTCATGGTTATCCTCAAGCTTAACATTTGTAATCATTTCACAGCCATACTCAGCCATTTTCTCCACTATCACAGGTGTGAATGTATCGTTTATTCTCCCGTAAAACAACTCACTGCCCGTGTTGATAAGACCATAACTTTTTGGTTTAAACGGCAGTATTTTCAGAAGAGGAACATTCCCCGTGATTAATCGGGCTTCTTCCATTTTATTTTTTGCGATTGATAGAGGGATTATACGTGTGCCGCACAGCTTGTCTCCTTTTTTAACAACACTGCCCGAGGCACGTGTGGAAATAATCATATCACCGAGACTGTTGATTTTACGAAGCCCCTCTGTGTCAACGAATAATAGACCATCCATATCCGCAATCAGGTCGATTTTACCTTCCTTCGGTTCGGTGGCTTGCATATTCTCACCCTTGCATATTTCGCTCAAAACTTCTGCCGCATCGTTTTCGTGGAGCATACCCGGCTTGTCTTCCCATATATATACGTGCTCTTTACCCAAATACAGAAGCACGGGAATATCACTTTCCGTAATAACGTGTCCTTTACGAAAAGCAGCGTCCTTAGACTCTCCCCGAACTATTTTTGTTACGTCATGGCATAATATATGACCGACTGCATCTTGCGTTTTTATTTGTTTCATGAGTATCAATTCCTTCTTCGCGAACATCGGAATCAATAATATACTATAAATATTAACAATGTTTTACGAAGCTAAAATTTTAGCCACCATTTGAAAAACAGTACATAACGTATCAATACATAAAGAACCATAGCAACTGCAATCCAACTAAAAATAAATGCACGGCAACCGCTGCGTACCAAAGATAAACCGTTAAAATTCCAAGATACGGTAATATATATGTACACCCTTTAAGATTTGGATTTGATAAAAACTCCTGTTATTCATCTTTGTGATATCTCGCAAACGGCTTGGATTGCTTTTTTTACGTCTTCTTCTGTATTGAAGTAACCGAAGCTGAATCTCACGACAGCTGTTTCATAAGTGCCGATTGTTTTGTGTGCCAGGGGCGCACAGTGCAGTCCTGCTCTAACACAGATATTGTATTTCTCATCAAGAATTGCTGCAAACTCTGATGAACTGATTTTATTTAACGTCATCGCGACTATGGCTGTCGTTAACTCCGGGCTAATCGGACTATGTATGTTTATTCCGTTAACATCTGTAACACTATCGAGAAAAGCTATTGTCAGGCTTCGCTTATGTGCTCGTATTTTATTAAGCCCAACTCCGTCAATGAACTTTATCGCTGCATTAATCGAGACTATTCCCGGGAGATTTAATGTGCCGCTTTCATATTTATCGGGTAGCGTCTCAGGTTGAATGATTGACGAGGCTTCGCTTCCTGTACCGCCTTGCATTAATTCAGTCGGATTGGCTCTGTCGCTAAGAATCAACATTCCAATGCCTTGAATTCCCATGAGGCTTTTATGCCCCGGGACAGCGAGCATATCAATATTCATTTCATTTATATTGATATCCAAAAAGCCTGCACTTTGCGAGGCGTCAACCAGAAAAAGCAAATCACGCTTTCTGCATAACTCGCCGATTTCTGCAATCGGCATTATTGCACCTGTTACGTTTGAAGCATGAGTACAAATAACAAGCTTGGTATTTTGTTTTATTGCTTTTTCGATATCGGGGGCTTTGGTAAGCCCCTCTTTTGAGCACTCAACAATCGTGGTTTCAACGCCGTCTTTTTCCGCTTCTGTTAGCGGTCTTAAGACGGAGTTGTGCTCCATCGATGTTGCAATTACATGGTCGCCTTTTTGGGGCGTGCCTTTAATTGCAAGGTTGAGTGCTTCTGTCGCGCCCGACGTGTAGATTACACGCAATGGGTCGGGTGCGCCAAACATTGCAGCGACGGCTTCGCGTGTTTCAAAAACTGTTCGGGCTGCTGAGAGTGCTGATTTGTAAGCACTCCTGCCCGCATTTGCGCAGCCTTCGGTAAGGCAGTTATTAACTGCCTCGATGACTGCACCCGGTTTTTGAAGCGTCGTCGCTGCGTTGTTTAAATAAATCATCTGATTTTTTCTGTCTTTCGTTTTCCATTTTCTTTTTTATTACTGATAAAATATACATCGGCAGGTATTGAAAGAGTTTTTTGGAATTCTATGATTTTCGCTATATCGGTTTCGTTGAATTTCAGCGTTAAGCCGCAGTCATTTGTAATCTCCTCAGGCGTCGGTATCACCGTGATGTCAAACAGCTCACGCGCTTTCTTCTCTGTCATAATACTATGACTCGCCGACTGAAACGCCATTATATAAAATCCGTTACTATGTATATTATTCATTATACCACCCGCTGCTATCAAGTAGTATGCCCCGGCTTTTTTCCTCAGAACGGGTCTTGTCGCCCTACATTCGCAAAAAACCCGTGACATACTACTTGCTATCAGCTACTCATTCAAATTATTATTGTATTATCTGCGTTATTCATTTTATCTGCTATTGCATACATTGTTGTTATTAGACCTGCTGATGGTTGTTTGTTGAGATTGAAGAAGTCTATGCAAGTGCCGCAGGTTAGTATTTCAGTGCCTTCTGCTTCAAGGGTTTTCAAGCTGTCGAGGACAGGTGAGGCTTCTGCTGTCAGAAATGCGCCCCTGTTGATAAACAGCATTGTCTTCGGGCGTGGTGTTGTTTCGGTGAGCGTGAAAATGTACGCTTTCATCAGGTTCTCACCAAGCCCCTCCGACTCACTGCCATAAGTGTCGGACGTAATTTGAATAACAAGCTTTTCGTTTTTCATAAATATATATCCTTTAATACCCTGCGTCGAAATCGACGAGGTTGTATAGCTCCTGCCCTGTGACATAGCGTTTGAGCAGGTTTATGAATACTCGCGCGCGTCGCTGTGTAGTGACGCTTGTTGCTGCTGATACGTGGGGGGTTATCAGCAGGTTTGGGGCACTCCAGAGTGGGTGCCCTTTGGGAAGCGGCTCGGGGTCTGTGACGTCGAGACCCGCTCCTTGGATCTTGCCCTCACTGAGGGCAACCGCCAGTGCTTCACTGTCGATGACCATGCCGCGCCCGATATTTATTAATATCGCACTGCGCTGCATGATTTCAAACTCTTCGCGCCCGAAGAGTTTATCCGTTTCGGGTGTGCCCGGTGTACATATCAGCACATAATCTGCTCGCGGTAATACCTCGTGCAGATTTGCTGTGCCGTACACCTCGCTAATCACCTCATGTGGCTTACTCGCATCGCGCCGCATACCGATTAGCTTGCAACCGAAACCGCTCAGCACTCGGCTGACCTGTGTACCAATATCGCCGAGTCCTATAATAAGAACGGTTGAATCCGAAATATCAAGCAGATTTGGAAAGTCGCCGTCCCACACACCATCAAATTGTGCTTTGTAATAGCGACCAAAGTCCCTTGCCAGTGCAATCATCATTCCGACAATATGCTCTGCAATAGGGACACCAAACGTTCCGCTTGATTTCGTAACAACCGTTGATTTATTGGCATATAATGCCTTATCTGTCATGCCGTTTGCACCTGCACTCGCCAAGTGCAGCCATTTGAGCTTAGGCAGTTCAATCAGCAATTCAGGAGGAATTCTCCCGAATACAATATCCGAATCGACTAAGTCACGGACAGTAATAACGCTCTGCTCTACCTCAGTGACATCATACCCTACAGCAATATCCTTTATCTCCTGCAATAGCCCGTCAGGCAATTTGCGAAAGAAGTAATCATAGATAATAGTAAGTTTCAACTAAACTCATACCTTCCAAACAAAGATACAAAAATTATAACATAAATATAGTCTTGCAAACAAGCCATTTAAGAAACGCAAGCGTTTCCCCGTCTGTTTAACTTCTTCAACAGCTCGTGCAGTGGGACTATTAGTATGCCTGCGGTGAAGTTGCTTATTGCGTGGGTTATGTCGAACGGGAGTCCGGCGGCTATCCATGCGAGCATGGTTTGAAGGTTAAATGCGTAACCAAATAAGAGTGCCGAAAGCGGCGCATAAAGTGTGCCGAAGGATAGCCCGTGCAAGGCGCACAAGACCATATAAACAGGTATCCTCATAGGTAACGGCATCGTGATTTTACCTGCTATCATAAACATTCCCCACAGCGGCAGCCATATATAAATAAACGGAAGCATTGTGAGAATACCAAAGAATAAACCATACAGTATGACAAATACATATATCGGAATCAGTGCTCGCACACGATATGTTAGTGTAAATGCTGCAATAAGAACTCCGAGCAGATGTACATTTGGAATCCCATGCATTGCCATATACGATATAAACATGAGTGCGCCGAATGTTGCAAATAGAATTAATTCTTTAAGCCTCTGTGTAGATGAACGAATATGTAACACCTTCTTCAATGTCTGTTGTATCTACTCCTGCCATTGCCATTTCTCCGTCGATATAAAAAGCCCAATAAGCTCCATCTTCAACAAAGTCTGCTCTTATGCCATTGACGTGGCTGACCATTAATCCAAAATCGAACATTGCTCCTTCAATCAGCCCCACATCGAGCAATGCTGCTCCGACGGTTGCATCATCTGTATGTACGTTCCATATTGTTTTATCGTCGTTATCGTCAATAACTTCAAAGATGAACATTGTCGCTCCCTGACCAATATCTACTCCACTTGAATTGCTTATTTGGTCGCTTGCGTTGCCTGCTTGACTTTGCTCCTGTGTGCCCTGAGAGCTGCACGCCACTGTACTAAGTATTGCGATAATCAGCATTACCGTTAGCAGAAGTGTGATTGTTCTTGTTTTCATGTCTTGTAATATTCCTTCCAAATTAATTGCGAATAAACAATACAAAAAAGCGGCATTTCAAGCCGCTCTCGCAATGATTGCAGTGCAATAGCGCTAGCACTAAACAATCAAACCAAATAGTGTTCCATTCTCTGTGGCTTCACTACTCAGCGGCGAAGAGCCGCAGTATCCATTGTCTCTCAAGAGAGACGTTAAATACTATGATGACAGGTACTCCGACTTCCAACACGACTTGTCGCTACTGGTTACGGTAGCAGGACTGCTCAGGATTTTCACACTGATTCCCCTGTAGCATCATTAATCAATATTTATCTCGCTATGAACTATATACTCTTGACACACGCTTGTCAAGGGTATAAACTATGCCACGTTAATAACATCAGCGTGGCATGTGGACGAGCAGTCTCCTGTTGTGAATAAATTTTACATGGAGATTTTAAGATGAAAAGATTTGCTCAAAAACTATCCGCGTTTTTACTTTTATGCATGGCATTAACACTGGTTGCAGCGTGCAATTCCGACAGCGTTAACAATGATGTAGGCACTATCACACTTGCGACAACTACAAGCACTTATGACTCAGGCTTGCTTGATTACCTCTTGCCGATTTTTAAAGAAGAGACAGGCTGGGAGGTTAAGGTTATCTCCGTTGGTACGGGTGCGGCTTTACAGCTTGGGCGTGATGGTGAGGCTGATGTTCTGCTTGTTCATGCACGTATTCAGGAAGATGCGTTTGTCGCTGACGGTTATGCCGAAAGACGTTACAATGTTATGTATAATGACTTTATCGTTGTCGGACCCGATGATGGAGCAATTACCGACCGTGATGATGTTGCAAAAACATTTTCTGAAATAATGACTAATAGCCTTAAATTCATTTCACGCGGTGACGAGTCGGGCACTCATGTAAGAGAGCTTCAAATATGGGATGGTCTTGGGCTTAATCCCGAGGATAATCCAAACTATATTGAATCAGGTCAAGGTATGGGTGCAACACTTGGAATGGCAGCGGAGATGAATGTCTACACATTGTCAGACCGCGGTACATGGCTTGCATACACCGATACGGGCGACTTAGTGATTGTATGTGAAAATGACTCACGCCTGCTTAATCCTTACGGAGTAATGGTGGTTGCTTCAACACAACATCCCGATGGAGCACAAGCTTTTATTGATTGGATAGTGAGCGAAAAAGGACAAGAGCTGATTTCAAAATTTGGTGTCGAAGAGTTCGGTCAACCTCTCTTCTTTCCTGATGCAGATTAATTATAAAAGGACATAACTATGCTAGAAATGCTTGATAGAGAAACGATAGGTATCATCGTATTAACACTGCAGATGACATTGCTCTCTACAGGCATTTCGCTTCTGCTAGGTATTCCTCTCGGGCTTTGGCTTGACCGTGTCAGCTTTAAAGGCAAGAGTGTTATTGTTCTGATTAACCGCACACTCATGGCATCTCCCCCTGTTGTTATTGGTCTTGTCGTATACTTGCTGCTCATGCGAAACGGACCTTTTGGTTTTGCAGGTTGGTTATTCACCTTACAAGCAATGGTTATAGCGCAGGTTCTACTGCTGACACCTATTATCTGCGGCATTGTATACACCGCTTCGCAAAGAAGCTCATCACATATCCGCTCATTCGCAATTACAATGGGTGCCACGAAATGGCAAACCCAAGTTTTACTGATAAAAGAACTGAGCAACGAGATATACTTTGCGGCAGTTACAGGCTTCGGACGTGCAATGAGCGAAGTCGGTGCGATAATGATTGTCGGCGGAAATATTAGATACCATACACGTGTTATGACAACAGCAATCTCACTTCTAAGAAATCGCGGAGAAATAAATCAGGCAATATTGCTCGGCGTAATTCTCATGCTTATTGCATTTGCTATTCAACTGATTGCAAGCATATTGCGAAAAAAGGAACGGCGTACAGATGAAAATTACTGATTTGCATAAAGGCTTCGATAATTTTTCACTGCACATCGAAAGCCTTGAAATTACCGAAAAAAAGATATACGGTCTGATTGGTCCAAACGGCTGTGGCAAAACCACCGTGATGAAGCTGATGGCTGGGCTCGCTTCACCCGAAAGCGGTACAATTGATTATGAAAACCTCGCACGGCAAGATATAACAATGGTTATGAGAAAGCCCTATCTGCTCCACGATACTGTTTACCGCAACCTTGTCTACCCTCTCAAGCTGCGAAAAATCAAGCCTGACAAAGATTTAATCGAGCACTACCTTGAAATCACAGGACTTAGTAACAGGCGCGACGAATACGCCCCTCAGCTATCGGGCGGAGAGCAGCAAAAGCTCGCACTTGCAAGAGCACTCATATTCTCGCCATCGCTCATCTTCATCGACGAAGCCTTCTCAAACATGGACATCGAAAGCGTCGCTTTCTTCGAAAACTACATACTGGAAGAACAAAAAAAACACCCACGCACATGGGTAATAATCAGCCACCAACTCTCAATCATCAAACGCTTATGCGACTATGTATACTTCATGTACAACGGAAAAATAGCCATTTCAGGTGCAACTAATGAAGTTCTTGAATCATCAGAAAACGAAAAGCTAAAACAGTTTTTGAAATATCAATGAGTTAACAAGAGATTTCGCGTATTGTGTTTTTGTCAGTTATAGCATATAAACAGTCGAAATTAACAATTGCATTATTGTGTTTAAGTTGGTATCATGTAATGGCTTTCAAAAATAAGGGTGTGAGGTTTTTTATGAATATTCTTATTAAGGACATTCTCGCTGTTTTGCCCGATGGTGCTAAGACTTGCTCGGTGTATATCAGTGATGGTGTCATTAAATCTGTCACGGACGCTCCCGAGGGCTTTACTGCTGATAAAACGATTCTCGGCACAGGCAAAATGCTGATTCCGGGACTTATCAACGCGCATTCACACGCAACTATGACGATTCTACGAAACTGCGCCGATGACCTTCTTTTTAATGAATGGCTTTTCGAGCGTATTATGCCGCTTGAGGATAAGCTGACCGAAGAAGATAATTATTGGGGTACAACACTGGCAATAATGGAAATGCTCCGTACAGGTACAACTGCTTTTATTGATATGTACTATTATCTTGATGCTCTTGTGCGTGCGGTGCATGATTCGGGTATACGTGCAACTCTTTCTCGCGGATTAATCGGCGGAGCTGATGACCCTTCTGCCGGAGATATGCGGCTTAAAGAAGCAATTGATGCCGTTGAGCGCCATAAAGGCTTTGAGACACTCAACTTTATGATTGCACCTCATGCACCTTATACATGTGATGATGGTTTCCAACGCGTTGTAGCAAAAGAAGCAAAACGCCTCGGTCTACCGATTAAGACTCACCTCTCCGAAGGTCTTGTTGAGATTGACACAATTCGCGAGAGATATAAGTGCACACCTGTTGAGCTAATGGACAGCACAGGTCTGCTTTCAGACACAACCGTTGCAGCTCATTGTGTCCACGTATCAGACAGCGACATTGCAATACTTGCTGAGCGTGGGGTTAATGTTGTAACAAATCCTGTCAGTAACTTAAAGCTTGCAAACGGCATTGCTCCGATACCAAAAATGCTTAAAGCAGGTGTTAATGTTGCTCTCGGCACAGATGGTGCTGCCAGCAATAATACTCTGAATATGTTCAGAGAGCTTGGAGTACTGACAACAATTCATAAAGGAATTAACCACGATGCACTCGCAATAACCGCTGCGGAAGGCTTTGCAATTGCAACAAAAGGCGGAGCAAAAGCTATGGGGCGTAATGATATCGGCGAGATTAAGCCCGGTAATTCGGCAGACCTCGTTATAATGGGACTTAATTATCCGAATATGCAGCCGCTAAACAATCCGATTTCATCACTTGCTTACTCAGCTTACGGCAGCGAAGTCGAGACAGTTATGGTCGGCGGCAAAGTCCTTATGGAAAACAAGGAATTTCTTACTATAGACTCCGACAGGGTCTATCATGAAGTATCAAAGATATGCGAAAGGATAGGAACACGATGAAAATAAGCTCAGAAACAGCAAGAAAAGACTTAGGATTTGCAACTCAAACTGCAGAAGCAGCAAAAGACTCGAGTGCAGCAGCACCTGTAGCAGGAGCAGTCATTCATGACAGCGAGGTGAGAGATGTATCTTTAGCACCATCGGGTGAGAGAAAAATCCAATGGGCATGGCGTAACATGCCGCTACTCCGTGCAATCAAAGAGGATTTTGAAAAAACCAAGCCTTTCAAGGGTTTAAATATAACATTATCAATCCACATGGAAGCAAAAACAGCTTGCCTCTGCCGCACACTTGCAGCAGGTGGTGCAACGATGTATGCAGCAGGCTGTAACCCACTGTCGACACAAGACGATGTTGCAGCTGCGCTCTCTGTCGGCACAGATAGTGAACCGCCGATGAAGGTTTTTGCATGGCATAACTCCACACCCGAAGAGTACGACCGCCACCTCACAAAAGCACTTGAGTCCGGTCCGAACATCATCATAGACGACGGCGGCGACTTAATCAATATTATGCATGGCAAACTCAGCCATCTCCTCCCCGGCGTATACGGTGGTTGCGAAGAGACAACAACAGGCATAATGCGTTTATTCTCTATGGCAGCTGACAAGTCACTTAAATTCCCGATGGTCGCCGTTAATAACGCTCAGTGTAAGTATCTTTTCGATAACAGATACGGCACGGGTCAATCCGTGTGGGACGGCATCAACCGCACAACAAATCTCGTCGTCGCAGGCAAAGACGTTGTCGTTGCAGGCTACGGCTGGTGCGGCAAGGGCATTGCAATGCGCGCCAAAGGCTATGGCGCAAGAGTAATCGTCACCGAAATCGACCCTGTAAAAGCACTAGAAGCTTTGATGGACGGCTTTGAAGTAATGACAATGGACGAAGCAGTTAAGCAAGGTGATTTGTTTATTACCGTAACAGGCTGCAGAGACGTTATTACCAAAGACCATTTTGATAAAATGAAAGATGGTGCAATAATGTGTAACGCAGGTCACTTCAATGTCGAAGTTGATGTCGAGTGGCTCGATAACAACACAGAAAGTGCCGAGCATAAGCCGAACATCATGGGTTATACGCTCAAAAACGGCAAAAAAGTTTTCGTCCTCGCAGAAGGACGTCTCGTAAACCTCGCATCGGGCGATGGTCACCCTGTCGAAATCATGGACATGAGCTTCGCAATCCAGGCTCGCTCAGCCCAGTACGTTGCGGAAAACCACAACAAACTCGAGCCCGGCGTAATCGCTGTCCCAAAAGACATCGACCAATCAGTCGCTTTCATGAAGCTCGAAGCCTGCGGTCTGTCAATAGACGAACTAACCCCCGACCAAGCAAAATACCTGCTCAGTTGGGATATAGAGGTCACCGCGTAATCAATCGGTGTTCCAAATTATTATTAACGTGCCGCTGTCTACTGATATGACGGCGGTTTCGTTTGTGAATTCGTTGCTTGTTCCGATTGGATTATCGCTCGTGAGCGTGGCATTATCCAGCGGATATTTTAATCCTTTTAGTGTTACGCCTGTTGCTGTTCCCCCTGCACTGAAAACAGATATTATTTTGTTCTCTGCGAAGCCCGGCTCTATTTCAATCTCTCCGTCTTTTATTGCAGTCACGTAAACATCTTCTCCGACAAGAGTACCGCGAGCTTGTTTTTCTGCCAGGTATGTTAATATCTGGAAGTTAGCATAAGTTTGGTCAAGTCTGCCGCCGAGTCCACCGTTTATGATAAACTCGGTAAACCCAAGCTTTATTCCTTCTTTTACTGCAAGCATCATATCGGTATCATCTTTTTCAATAGGACTTCGTATTATATTCGGATGGTTTGGCACTTTTTTAAGAGAATCAAAATCGCCAACAATTAAATCAGGTATAATCCCGTGCCGCGTAAGTGATATATATCCTGCATCTGCTGCAATAATATAGTCATTCTCCACAGGTAAAACCTTATCATTAAACTCCCCTGCTCCGGCTATATAGCATCGTTTTTTCATAAATACAACACGCTTTCTTGAAAATAATCAACCCTTAGTATACTATACTAACATATTAACAAAGGTGGGTATATAAATTGTTATACGATAAACTGAAAGAGTATTCTTCGGGAGATATTTATCCGATGCATATACCGGGGCATAAGAGGAATGGTGAGTTTTCACTTACGGTTTGTTCCGGCGAAGAAGCTCACGGGCTTCCTTTTGATATTGATATTACGGAAGTCTATGGCTTTGATGATTTGCATAATGCCAAGGGTGTTTTGCTGGAAAGTAATAAGCTTGCGGCAAGGCTTTATGGCAGCTTCGATGCATTTATGCTGGTAAACGGGACAACCGTTGGAATCCTTGCCGCAATCGGGGCTTGCTGTGAGCGTGGAGACAAGATTCTTGCCGCTGATAATTGTCATTGGTCGACAATGAATGCGGCAAGGTTGTTTGGTCTTGAAATCGAATACCTTCAAGTGGAGATTGACGACAAAACAGGTGTTCCACGCTCGGTTTCTCCTGCTGCTGCTCTAGAAGCATTAAACCAAAGCCCCGATATAAAGCTTATTATCGTTACTTCGCCGTCTTATGAGGGAGTCATCAGTGATGTTCAAGCAATTGCTGATATCGTCCACGGAAAAGGCGGAATTCTTGTGGTGGACAGTGCACATGGGGCACATCTCGGCTTTTCCGATGACCTCCCGAAAAGCGCCGTGTCACAGGGCGCGGATATTGTTGTCGTAAGCTTGCATAAGACACTCCCTGCGCTGACACAGTGCTCACTGCTCCATGTCTGCAGCGAGCGTATTGACATTGAAAAAATACAGCAAATGCTTTATACATTGCAGACAAGCAGCCCGTCTTATGTGCTGATGGCTTCGATCGACAATTGCTTGCGTTTACTTGAACGCGATTCTGATAGACTTTTCAGAGAGTATAAGCAAAAGATTGATGACTTTTACAACAAGACAAGAGATTTGCAAAGCCTTTCCATTTTGTGCCATACTCACTCCGCGCTCCCCTGCGGTTTCTTCGACCACGACCCGGGAAGAATTGTTATATCAACAAAAAATACTGCCATAAGCAGTACAGAGCTTGCAGATAAGCTGCGTGAAGATTATAAGATAGAAATCGAGCGTATCTTCGATAACTTTGTGATTGCAGTAACAAGTATCTGCGATACAGCAGAGGGTATAACAAGGCTTGCAGACGCATTGTGTGCGCTTGATTCGTAATACAGCTCTTGTTAATGCCAAATGCCATATTGGGCACATATTGGGCATAAATCACTTGCAAAATAATACAATATAATGTATTATAATAGTTAATCACAATAAAAATGCCCTATTAAATATCAGCGGCAGGCGAGAAGTGTTCAAGCACCTCCCGCCCTGTACATGTGAAGCCCCACATACACAATTACATAATGTAACACCACGTTTACCATTATATTCTTTTTCATACCTCAGTGCAAGCAAATCAGAATATATGTTGCGGTAAAGTGAGGAATGTTCTTGCTGTGTATGTAATGCGTACAAATGTACGATTGAAACATATACAGCAATTTTCATTTTAAAAAGAAAGCAAAAAAAATCCTTAATGTGTGTAATTAAAGATGTAAAAATCCACCGAAATGATGAAAATATAAACTTTCGTTGTCTCCATTGATGAATTTACCACACTATATAGTGATAGTCAAGAAAAATATCAATATTTTTTTAATATTTTGGAAATGCTTTTGTTCCGTTATATAGCACGATAATTTCAGGTGTCGGAATATGTATAAGTGCTTCATTATAAATATCATCTCCGTCAGTTATCTTTTCAAAAATACGCGCTATGTACATCAAACATCGAAGTGGCATGTTGTTATTTATAGTTGATTGATGCTCAATTAAAACAACTGTTTTTGCTTAATAATGCAAGGCAAACAGTTCTCCTGAATCCATCAGGATATTAATTATCTTGTTTCTGCTGTAGCTCAGCAAGTTGCTTTTGAAGCATCTCTAATTCTGCATCCTTCTCTGCTACAATCCCCTTCCATTTTTCTGCTTCACGTTTTTCAGCGTTGTGTACTACAGATGCTTCATTCATTCTGGCTCGTTCGAGCTGACGTTCTATCTCCCACAATTCATCTGATGAAGTCACAGTACGGTATGCTGTAATTGCTTCATTAACTTCAGAAACATTTAGTTCTTCAAGCATTTGCATTTCCTCCTCCGTGTTTGCTTTAAATAATGCTAACCATAAATTGAGTAAATTGTTTTTATCTGTATCTTTTGGCAGTTTTGGCAGTTCAAAGAAGTGGTAAATTTGTTTATCAGTAAGATGCGATTTTCGAGTTGTCTCAAGTAGCCGAAATTCAGAATAATAATCCTTCGTATCTTTAAATAATGGGAAATTAACAATGCTGATAATTATTGTTTGCGGTAATTCCTTATAATTTTCTCCTACAGGTAGAGCTTTTGAATAAATCCTTGCCCAATGAAACATGACTCTCTCAGGGAAATCTCCCTCATTTTCTACCTGTACCTCAAGATTAACCTGTCTGTTATCTACTGTCATGTGAATGTCCAATTGGCTAAACTTAACACCAACAACATCCGGCGGCATTTCAGGGTTGTTTACATGGAACTTTGTAATAGTGTCAATTGGTATCTTCAACAAGTGTGCTACCAATTTTCTCAACAAGTGCTGATATTTAGTAAATAAGATTTTGAATAGAATGTCTGTTTTGAAAGTGTATTTTAACTTAGCCATAATGAATGTCTTCCTTCCGATTATATGATGGTTTGCTGTTTATTTCAAGCATTACTATGTTGTAGCTATTTTAATCCGACATTTCTGTCTTGTCTATAATCGTTTGTTTCATCATTTTCCAACTTTAATTGTGAAAAATTGCATGATATTACGGGTTTTTCTGTTTTTCTCTTTGAATTTTTCTACATTTTCTACAGGTTTTTCATCATAAAAAATATCGCTTTTAGGCGACGGAGGGTTGTGGTTGTGCTTATGAATATGCAAAGGAAATAAAGAACGCCGTTTCCGGCGTCCTTGTAGGCATTTGGCGGGCGTCGCATTCTCCCGCATCTCTCAGCTTTCGCTTGTCGATACCATCGGCGTGTGGTTGCAACGAAATTTACCACCTCAAATGCCCATCCTTATATGAAACTATTATACTAAATTGATGTTGATTTGTAAAGTATATTTTTGTTTCTTAAGTATCTATTATACCGTCGATTGTTACTGTTCAGACGCCGCCATTTCTTTCAGCCCACGCTGCGCGTCCGCGAACCCCACCCACCGGCTCGGAGTGACTCCTCGCCTGAAAGTACGATTTTAACAAGA
>Ga0123356_10000919_pt1 | contig 32575 bp, 41 predicted proteins | sample TergutEmb28metaG_2_FD_92546 | JGI IMG/M metagenome (GOLD analysis project Ga0123356, IMG submission 92546) | Embiratermes neotenicus P3 segment gut microbial communities from Petit-Saut dam, French Guiana - Emb289 P3 | ecosystem: Host-associated > Arthropoda: Insects > Digestive system > Gut ...
CCTGATGGTCGGCACCAGCATCGTCAACATGTGGCAGAGCGACCCGGCGACCGTCGCGCGCTCCTTCGCGCGCATCGAGACCGGCTTCCCTGGCCGGTTCGTGCTCGGCGTCGGTGCGGGCCATCGTGAGGCGACGGCGGAATATGCCAGCCCCTACGACACTCTCGCTCGCTATGTTGACCAGCTCGAAGCGGCCCGCGTTCCGCTCGAAAGGGTTGTCCTGGCCGCGCTTGGCCCGCGGGTGCTGAAGCTCGCGGCCGACCGCACCGCCGGCGCAATCCCCTATCTCGTGCCGGCCGCGCACACCCGGCAGGCCCGGCAGATCCTCGGGCCCGACAAGCTGCTAGCGCCCGAGCACAAGGCGGTGCTCGAGGCCGATCCGTCGGCTGCGCGCGAGCTCGGCGGCAGCCGCGTCAGCAGGCCCTACCTTGGCCTCGTCAACTACACCTCGAACCTGCGCCGGCTCGGCTACACCGACGCGGACTTGTCCGGCGGAGGCAGCGACCGGCTGATCGACGCGGTCGTCGCGCACGGCTCCGCAGAGCAGGTGGCCGCGCGGCTCACCGAGCACCTCGGCGCGGGCGCCGATCACGTGTGCGTTCAGCTGCTCACCCGCGCCGACGCCGACCCGGTGCCGCAGTACGCCGAGCTCGCCCGCGCCCTCGGCCTGACAGCGCGGCCGAGCGCGTGAGTCGCTCCGCCCCGTTATGCCGGCGAGCTGCCCGATCTCGGCGATCAGGAGCGGCGGGCTACTGGCTCCCCTCGCGCTGGTCGCGATTCTGCGCGCGGCCTGCGGTGGGCCGGTAGGAGCCATAAGACATGGCGGCGTCTAGCCGCTGCTGCTCAAGCCGCGCCTGCTCGGCCGAGGCGCCGCCAGCCAGGCGGCGCTGACGACGTGCCGTCGGCGCCCAGTGAAGGATGCCGATCCGCCCGGTCACGATGGCCCAGATGAGGTAGCCCAGCCAGACAATGGACACGACCATGACCGCGACCACGAAAGCGTGCGTCCACGGCTTCCAGACCGTCACCGCCAGGAGAACGATGACCAGCAGCGCCCCGGCAATCAGCGCAATGCGGTGGCGGGTTTTGTGCGCCGGTCGCCCGTCCGGAGGATTCACGCGAGCGCCTTCCCGGCGAGTAGTGCCGTCTGTGGCAAAAGTATCCCACGGCGTCGGAGGAACCCCGCTGCCACAAAGATGCGCCGCCGCGTGAGCCGCGACTGGGCTCGCTGGCACGACGACTACGACGACCCGTCGTCGCTGCTCAGCATCCGGCTGGCGATTGTCCGGGCACACCTGGCCGACGCGATCGCGGCCGCACCGCCAGGGCCGGTGGGCCTGGTTAGCCTCTGTGCCGGCCAGGGAAACGATGTGCTGGGCGTGCTGCCCGGTCATCCCCGCCGCGACGACGTCACCGCGGTGCTGGTCGAACTCGACCGCCGCAACGCGCAGCTGGCCGCAGCCCGGGCTGCCGAGGACGGACTGGCTGCCGTCGACATACGGGAAGCCGACGCGGGCCTAGTCGCCAGCTATGCCGATGCGCTGCCCGCCGACGTGCTGCTGCTCTGCGGGATCTTCGGGAACGTCGGCGACGAGGACATCCGCCGCACTGTCGCCGCCGCCCCTGCGCTGTGCGCTCCCGGCGGCACGGTGATCTGGACGCGGCACCGGCGTCCGCCGGACCGCACCCGGCTCATCCGCGAGTGGTTCGCCGCGGCCGGGTTCGCCGAGGTCGCGTTCGACGCGCCGGAGACCGGCTCGACGCTCATCGGTGTGGGCGTCCACCGCCGGCCGCCCGGCGCCCCCGCGCCCTCGCCGGGGGCCTGCCCTCCGGACGCGCGGCTGTTCCGCTTCGCCGACGCTCACCCGTAACACCTGCGGCCGGCAGCACGGCGGGGTCGCCCCCCGGGCCAGCACGGCTGGGGTTCCGGGGGTCAGCAGGCCAGCACCTCGCGAAACTCCGCTGCCAGCGCCGACACCGCGTCCCGCAGCCGCCGGACATCCGGGCCGGCCGACAGCAGCGACCGGGAGGCGCTCGGCATCACCCGGTCCGGGCAGGCCGCGAACACCTGCGCCACGTCCTGCGCACCAGCTCCCTGCGCGCCCACGCCCGGCGCCAGGAACAGGCAGCTGGCCGCCGCCAGGTCCAGCGCGGGCTGCACCGCGGTCGGGCCGACAACCGCGCCGATCGGGCCGATTGCACCGGGCGCCAGCCGCGCGTTGAGCGCGCCGATGCCGGCCAGCAGCTGCTGCTCGGAAGCTGCCTGGATCGCGCGCCCCTCGGGGTTGGACGACCGCGTCACGACCAGCAGGCATCCGCCGGATTCGGCCGCCCTGGAGACGAACGAGCCCATCGCCGCCAGGCCCAGGTAGGGATGCACGGTGATGGCGTCAGCCGCAAGCGGCGCGCCCGAGCCCAGGTACGCCTCCGCGTAGGCGGCGTTGGTCGAGCCGACGTCACCGCGCTTCACGTCGAGGATGACAAGCAGGTTTGCGGCGCGCGCGGTCGTGATCATGCGCTGCAGTGTCTGAATGCCGCGCCAGCCGTGCCGTTCGTAAAACGCCGACTGCGGCTTGATCAGCCCGACCGGTCCGTCGGCAGCGGCCAGCACGATGTCGGCGAACCGGTCGAGACCGTCGGCGCTGTCTCCGACGCCCCACGACTCCAGCAGGTCCGCCGACGGGTCGAGGCCGAAGACCAGCGGTCCCGGGCCCCCGCGCGCAGCGGCGAACCGCTGCGCGAACGACTCGCTCAGGCCGCCGGCCGGTGCGCCTCCGTCAGCCATGACGTCATCGTCCCACGCCCCCCGCATCGGCAGCGGCATCCCTGGCCCGCCCGGCCGACAGCTCGCGCTCGCGCTCGTTACGCGTCAGGGCCGCGGCGCGCGCGAACTCGGCCTGCGCCTCGGCGTGGCGGCCCAGCTTGCGCAGCAAGTCACCGCGGACGCTCGGCAGCAGGTGATAGCCGTCCAGGGCAGGCTCAGCTGCCAGCTGGTCCACCACGTCCAGCCCGGCCTGCGGGCCGTAGGTCATGGCGACCGCCACCGCACGGTTGAGCTCAACGACCGGCGACGGCATCACCTCAGCCAGCACGTCGTACAGCGCCAGAATTCGGGGCCAGTCGGTCTCCTCGGCCCGGAACGCCCTGGCATGGCACGCCGCGATCGCCGCCTGCAGTGCGTAGGGACCACGTTCCCCGCCGAGCCTGATCGCAGTGTCGAGGGCTGCCAGGCCGCGGTTGATGAGCAGCCTGTCCCACCGGTTCCGGTCCTGGTCGAGCAGCAGCACTGGTTCGCCCGCGGAGTTCGTGCGGGCGGGGATCCGGGACGCCTGGATCTCCAGGAGTGCCAGCAGCCCGAACACCTCGGCCTCCGACGGCGCGAGCTGAGCCAGAACCCGGCCGAGGCGTACGGCCTCGGCGCACAACGCCGGGCGCATCCAGTCGTCGCCCGCCGTCGCCGAGTATCCCTCATTGAAGATGAGGTAGATCACCTCCAGGGCGGAGGCCAGCCGGGCCGGCCGCTCCGTCGCGCCCGGTACCTCGAACGGAACGTTCGCCTGGGCGAGGGTCCTCTTCGCGCGGACGATGCGCTGGGCGATCGTCGGCTCGGCCACCAGATACGCGCGGGCGATCTCCGCCGTCGTCAGCCCGCCGAGCAGCCGGAGCGTCAGCGCCACCCTCGCCTGGACTGACAGCACAGGATGGCAGGCCGTGAAGATCAGCCGCAGCATGTCGTCGTCGATGGCATCGCCGAACGCCTTGTCGAACTCGGGTGTCGCGGCCTCCCCCTCGGCCTCCAGCGCGCGGCCGATCTGGTCGTACTTCTTCTGCAGCTCAGCGCTACGCCGAAACTCGTCAATCGCGCGCCGCTTGGCGACCGTCATCAGCCAGGCGCCCGGATTGCGCGGCACGCCGTCAGCCGGCCACTGCTCGAGCGCGGCGACCACGGCGTCCTGGGCCAGGTCCTCGGCCAGCCCGACATCGCGCGTGTAGTGCGCGAGCCCGGCGATCAGCCGGGCCGATTCCAGCCGGATCACTGTCTCGATCGCGGCCTTGGCCCTGGCATCCGTCACAACGCCCGATCACACCACTGCCGCTCCGGCAGGGCAACTGACTCCGGGTGTCCGGCTGCGGGGACCGGCCACGCCGGTCCCCGCAGCCGGTTCAGGAGGTGGGCCTGATCGTGCTCTCGCCCTCGCCTGCGACGGCAAGGAATCGCTTGGTCCACTCGATGGCCTCGTCCTTGTCCCGGCACTCCATCAGCGCCCAGCCGCCGATGAGCTCCTTGGCCTCGGCAAACGGGCCGTCCAGGACCGTGAACTCGCCGTTGTGATAGCGCACCTTGACCGCCTCGCTCAGTGGCGCGACTCCGCCGGTGGCCACCACTACGCCAGCCTTGGTCGCCTCCTCGACGAACTTGCCCATCCGCTGGTACATCTCCGGGCTGGGCGGACCGATCGGTGCGTTCGGGTCTCCCAGGGTGTAACCGAGGAACCTCATCTGATTCTCCTTCCGGGACTCCCGGCCCGGCGCTTGCGGGCCGCTTCCACCCGAGCGTCGAACGAGCGGCTGCCAGTTCGACATGCCAGGCAGAAAATTTCCCGGGCACTACCAGGCGTGCCGGGCTGTCACCCCGGCCAGGGGCCGGAGAAGGGCCAGCCGGCAATTTGCGCAACCGGAGTGCCCGGAGCAGGGTCATTAAGAACGAAGGAGAGCACATCCGGGCCAGAAGGCGCGGTCGGCGTCACCCGCTCGCGGCGGGCTCCAGGGGACGTGATTGCACATGAAGCTTGTATCTCGCAGCAAAGGCCTGCTGGCCGCCGGGGCGGCTGGCGCGCTGGGTCTTGGCCTCGCCGTCGGCCTGCTCACGGGGATCGGGCCGGCCTCGGCTGCCTTGTCCTCCGGGGACGGTCCGGCCGGCTTCTGGTACGGCTCGGACAGCACCGCTGTCACGACGCCGGGCCCGGCCCCCTACCGCGAGCCGGCCATCGGCGGCGCGTACGGCGGCTACGTCGGGATGATCGGGAACTGGGCCACCTGGATGGGGTGCGGAGGGAAGGTTGTCTGGTCCGCCGCCGACAGCAACAATGCCCGCGCCAACTACGTCACCTATCACCTCGGCATCGGGGTCGGCGGCTACTGGTTCATGGGGGGCCCGGGCGTTGACCCGCACTACAACGGCACGGCCGCCGAAGCCTACAAGTGGGGTCAGGATCAGGCGGCCAGGGTGCTCTACGATCTGCCGCGCGAGCCGACCACGGTCAACTACCCGGTCGTTTTCATGGACATCGAGCTGCCGGGCAACGCGCCGAGCTTCACGCCCGCGTCCGACAACGGATGGAACTCCGTCTACACCTCGGCCTGCAGCGGCCGGGTGCGGCAGTCCTACGTTCCGGCGAGCGTGGACCGGGCCGACCTCAACGGATTCGCCGCCTACCTGACCAGTCACTCGTCTTACAAGGCTGGCGTGTACTCGGCGCCGTCCATCTGGGGTTCGATCTTCGGCACGAGCCCCGCCAACGCGAGTATCCCGAACACCTACGAGTGGACATACAACGGCCTCACGAGCAGCCTCACCCACCACCCGTTCGGCTGGTGCCTGTCCGGCACGAGCACCTGCGCCCAGTTCTTTGGCGGGCAGACCAGCAGCTCGAAATACGCCCTCATGTGGCAGTGGTCCGGTGGTGGCGGTACGTACAACGGATACGGGGACTTCGACCAGATCGACGCTAGCCGGACTCCATAACCGGGCTGGTCACCGGCACGGGACCTTCAGCGGCCGCTGGTGACCTTCAGGCGTGGCCGCGAGCTTGGCTGCCGTGCGAGCATGCTGGTGGGCTGGTGATATGAAGCTTCGATGGACGACGAGGCGTGCGACCGCCGTCTCGCTGACCGCGGTCCTGGTCGCGGCTGCCGGAATCACCGCTGCCGTGACCTTTGGCGGCGCCCCAGCGCCCGTACACCGGCCGCGCGCGCATCCGTCGGCACTGCCTGCTCCGCCGGCTCCAGAGCCAGCTAGCCAGCTGCTGTCGCCGTTCACCGGGGAGCCCGTGACTTCACTCGGGCCGGTGATCGCCGTCAAGATCGACAACATCGTGTACGCACGGCCGCAGACCGGCCTCGGTGCCGCGGACATCGTCTACGTGATCCCGGTCGAGGGCGGCCTCACCCGCTTCATGGCGATCTTCTCATCGCACATCCCGCCGGTTATCGGCCCGGTCCGCAGCGCCCGCGAGGATGACCTGCAGCTGCTGGCGCAGTTCGGCCGGCCCGCTTTCGCATGGTCCGGCGCACAGACCCACCTCGTGCCGCGTGTCGAGCAGTCCAGAATCGTGGACCTCTACGCCAACCTCGTCGGCGGCTATTACCGGGACAACCAGCGGATCGCGCCGTACAACCTCTATGCCCGCGGACCGGCGCTGCTGGCCGAGGCGCGCGGCGCGAGCATCGCGCACGGCATCGGCTTCCTGTTCGGGCCTGCCCCGGCCGGCGGGCAGCCCGCGGCCTCGGAAACGGTGGCCTACGGAGCTGCGACCTTCAGGTTCACCTGGTCACCCAGCGCGGGCCGGTGGCTAGTGTCGATGGACGGCAGCCCAGGCATGACAACCGACAGCGGCCAGCTCTCGGCTGCCACCGTCGTGATCCAGCACGTTGTCGTCGGCACGTCACTGTTCCTGGAGTACGGCTCACCCCCGCCGTATGCCTACACCGTCGGAGCCGGAAGCGCGCTCGTCCTGCGCGACGGGCAGGCGTACCAGGCGCACTGGTCGCGCCCTGCGCCCGACGGCGGCACCACGTTCACGACCGCAGCAGGCCAGGCGATGACCTTCGCGCCCGGCCCTGTCTGGGTCGTGCTCACTGGATAGCCAGCGAGTTGCTGGTACCTGAGCGTCGGAGTCTCAGGACCAGAACTGATCGCTCACGTACAGGTCAGCCGGATACAGCCAGGCCTCGGCGAGCTTGCCATCGCGGATATGGAAGACCTCGACGATGCGGTCCTCCAGGTGGCGGTCGGCTCGATCGGCGCGGGCGGTGAACAGCGCGACCACGTGGTCATCGCTGGCAACGACGTCGTGCAGCTCCGTGCGGAACGTTCCCCCTGACAGCTCGCGGACCCGGCCGAAGAACCCGAGCACCTGGGCTACGCCGTCATAATCACCGGCCAGCGCGCTGCGGCCCGGATAGTGCACACGCATTCCACTCGCCCAGTACTGGTTCCGCAACGCGTCGATGTCGCCGCGCCCGAAAGCCGCAAGTGACTCTCGCACCAGGTTCTCATTCGGATGTGCCATGTGATCGTGTCCTCGAAGCAAAGTCAGCGTTGACTGATAGTTCGACCATGCTCGCAGGATCTCGCCGTGTCCAAGACCTGTTCCGCAATATGCGATACGGTTCAGACATCACAGCAGGTCAAGTGCATAGATCAGCATCAATACTCGTGCTCGTTAGTGACCGCAGGTGCCAGTCAACATCGGTGCTGGCGCGGGTCAACGTGGCACCCGCAGCGCGCCAGGCGGGCCGGATCCCGACATGTCCCGCCACGGCGACAGGCTAGCTCAACTGTTCGACCAGGCCGGCGACGACATGTGTCGGGCGTCGCGGCCGTCCGGGACCGGCTCCGCTAACCTTCGGGGCGCCTGCTATCCGCGGATGTAGACGGGAGTTCCGGGCGTCGGGACCATCGTGTGGAAGAACGCCGCGATGTCCATCGGGATGCGGACACAGCCGTGTGATGCCGGCTGCAGCGGAACGTCGGTGTCGCCGTGGATGGCATACGCGGTCCCGATGAAGAACACCGAGTTGTACATCTCACCGAGCGGCACCGTGATCCACCCGGGCATAAATGAGAGCGTGTGATAGTCCCCGGTGGGGGTGACGGCGTACGCGCAGCCGCCGCTCGTGCAGTAGTAGTAACCGCCCCCGCTCGACACGTGACTGACCAGCGCAACCTGACCCGCCTTGTACAGCACGAGTACCTCGTCGGAGAGGTTGACCTCCACCCTGGTCGCGCCGCCGCCGGGCACCAGCACAGCCGGGCTGCGCGGGTTCGCGAGTGCCGCCTGGGTCGCCGCCCCGACCGTGCCGGTCACCGGCAGCCCTTGCGTCTCCTGGAAAGCCCAGACAGCCTCGAGCGTGTCGGTGCCGAACTTGCCGTCGGCGGGACCCGGGTAGTAGGTGAGCGCGGCGAGCCGCTGCTGGAGCTGCAGGACGGCCGGACCGCTCATTCCCGCTGACAGCACCGCCGGGGCGGCGGGCGCGGACGCTGCCGGCGACACCGGGGCAGCAGGCGACGCCGGAGCGGCCGGCGATGTCGCGACCGGCGACGACGGTGTAGCGCTGACGGACGGGCTCGATGCCGCTGGCTGGCTGGCTGTGACCGTACTGCCGGAATGATGCTGCGCCGATACGAGGCTCGGGCCGCACCCCGCCACTGCCAGCACTGCTGTCATCGCAAGCGCCGGCACCGTCCAAGACCATCCCCGCATCGCAGACCTCCCCGGTACCAGGCGCTCCTTCGCCTGACACAAGGATGCGTGATCAGCGGGGATTGTCCTAGGGACGTGGGGAGTCTTCCCCGGGACTAAGGACCATCGTCCCGGCCGGGCAGGCGAGTCGGTCCTGTAATGACCGGCTCTCCCGCAGCGATAGTGGCTATATGTCGATGAGCCAGCACCCCAGCTACCGTGGCCGCGTGACCCGGTCCGGGACGGCCGCGGCGCAGCGGCCGGTGACTGTGCAGCCAGCTGCCGACACCGCGACTCCGCGCTATGCCGATCGTGCCTGCTGCTGCAGGGCCCAGCCCGTCGTGATCGCGGTCATGCCGCCGGGCGGTGACCGTCAGGCCGAGACAGACCTGCTGCTGTGCGGGCATCACTACCGTGCGTCGAAGGCGGCCCTAGCGGAGGCCGGCGCGACGATTCTCGACATGACGGGCGGCCAGCTCGCGGCCGGCGAGTGGCCCGGCGATTCCGGCTGAGGCTGAGGTAGAAGCCTCTGCCAGGAGATGCCTGCTACCAGCATGAGCGGGGAGGAAGGGACTCATGACCATCTCGCTCGAGGCTGCGCTCATCGACAAGCCAGCCGACGTGAACGTCATCGTCGGCCAGTCGCACTTCATCAAGACCGTCGAGGACCTGCACGAGACGCTGGCGGGAACAAGCTCGTACCTCAAGTTCGGCATCGCGTTCTGCGAAGCGTCGCAGGCCCGGCTGGTACGCCGGTCCGGTAACGACCCCGAGCTAACCGGCCTCTCCGTGGCAGCGGCCACGGCGATCGCCGCGGGACACGTGTTCGTGATCATGCTGCGCGACGGATTCCCGGTCAACGTGCTGAACCAGGTCAAGGCCGTCCCCGAGGTCTGCACCATCTTCTGCGCGACGGCCAACCCGGTCGAGATCCTCATCGCCGTCACGGGCGGCGGCCGGGGCGTGGTCGGCGTCGTCGACGGCCAGCCGCCAGTGGGCACCGAGACCACCGAGGACGAGGCGAGCCGCAGGCAGCTGCTCCGCACGCTCGGGTACAAGCTCTGACCGGGACCTGCCGGCAGGACTTTCGGCCCTAGCTGGGCCCGGGCCGCCCGACACCCAATTGGGGTGGAGGGAGGCACCGGTGATTACTTACGGCGAAGTCGACAAACTGCGCAGCAGCCGTGCTCCTGACCAGTCGGTGCTGTCGCTGTACCTCTGCGTCCCGGCGGACGAGGCTGGCCAGGCTGAGCTGCCCGCCCGCGCAGCCGATCTGATCATGACCGCGACCGAGCGCACGCCGGGCGCGCTGCGCCCGGAAGACCAGGAGCTGGCGCAGCGCGCGGTCGCCGCGCACGCGGCCGCCTGGCCCGGCCACACGCTCGCCATTCTCGTGTCCGGCGAACTCGGGCTGGGCGAGGTGATACCGCTAGTCGGCAGGTTCGCCGAACGAGCCGTGCTCGCGTTCCGGCCGCACGTGCGCCCGCTGCTGGCAGCGCTCCAGCGGCGCCCCGACCACCGGATCGCCGTCATCGACCACCGGCACGCCTGGCTGCTCGCGGTGGCTGCCGACCGGATCGACGTTGTCGCCCGGGTGCTGGCCGACTACGAGGCGAGCCCGGGATTCGGCGGCTGGTATCTGGAGGCATCCCACGGCCTGCAGCGGGTCTCCGAGCTTGCTCCGCACCTGTATCAGGACGCTGCCGCCATCCTTGACCGTCAGTCCCGTCATGGCGGAGTGCAGCCGCTGGTCATCGGCGGCCGCGCGGACAGCATCACCCACCTGCTCGCCCTGCTGCCGCGCACCGTACTGGCGGAGTACGCCGGCGGCTTCGCCGCCGATCCGCACACTCTCACCCTGGCCAGGGCGCGCGAGCTCGCCGCGCCGGTCGTAGCTCACTGGGCGGAGCGGCGCGAGCGCCAGCTCGTCCAGACCGTCACCGACGCGCGGCCCGGCGTCTCGACCGCTGTCGGCCTGAACGAGTGCCTCGCCGCCGTGAACGGCGGAACCGCGGACCTGCTGCTGACTCCCGACGAGCCGATGGTGCCGGGTTTCGAGTGCGAGCGGTGCGATGTGCTGAGCGTGAGCCGCGACGCGTGCTGTGACTGGGGCGCGGCCTCGTGGCCTGTCCCTGACCTGCTCGAGGAGATGGCCTGGCGAACGCTGCACAGCGGCGGTCAGGTCGTCTCGGTCCGGTCGCTGCCCTGCGGTGCCGCTGCGCTGCTGCGGTAGCGCGGCCAGCTCAGGGTCGGTCAGCGGACACAGTCAGTGTCGATCGGGGAAGGTGGGTTCGATGGCTCTCAGCGATACCGGACTAATTCAGGTTCGGACCGCAGGCATGGTACCGGCGAGAATGCCGGACCTGGCACGGCGCAGGGTATCCGGCGTCCTGCGGCACGTCGGGGAGCCCGTGCTGTTCACCCGGGTCATGCTGACGATGGCGGCGGACCCCGCGGTCGAGCGACCCGCGACTGCCTGGGCCATGGTCAGCGTGAACGGACGGCTGGTCCGCGCCAGCGGGACGGGCCCCACGATGCCCGACGCCATCGGCCAGCTGACCGCGCGGCTGCGTGTCCGGCTCGAACGCGCCTGGCCGGACGAGCACGGGCATCTTCGCCGGGCGGTAGCGACCCGGCGGGCATGGCACCGGCGCTGACTCCGCGCCGGGAACCGTGACGGGCGGCCGACCGGCCACGGCCGCCCGTTACCGCGACAGCAGCCTGGCCTGATCGGAGGAGACCACACGTCGTCCCCGCGTGCCGGTCAGTTCTGATCGCTGCCTGGCGGATTCGCAGGGAAGCTGAAGTGGCCGCGGCTCGACCGGATCGAGCTGAGGTCAAAGATGCTGTCCGCGGTCGTCCCGCTGCCGGAAACCGTCGCGGTCAGCACGACGGTGTCACCCGTCTTGACCGTGCCGATGCCCGCGGCCTGAGCGTTCACTTCCGTGGAGCTGGCGACGTCATAGGTCTTCGTGTACCCGTCGGCGCTCTTGATTGTGATCGACGAGGAGCTCACTGCGGTGACAGTGCCGGTCTGCAGGTCCAGGGTCTGGTAGCCGCCGCCCGATTTTGGCACGGTGACCTGACCGTGGATGGCACCGAAGCCCAGGCCGCCGAACCCGCCGGGGCCGCCGAACCCGAACCCGTGCGGACTGTGGCGGGGAACTGACGGCGCCGACGCAGACGGGCTCGGCGAAGTCGATTGCGGAGAGCCCTGAGAGGAAGCGACGGTGCGGAGGTTGTTGCTTGAATGCGTGGCGACGAAGGCGATGCCGCCCCCGGCTGCCAGCGCGATCACAGCGACGGCGAGCAGCCCCGCCAGATGCGACCGACGCCGCGGGGAGTCGTAGCCCACGTCGAGGATCTCGGTGTGATGCGGTCCGTATTGCTCGTTGGGGTCGTCAGGTCCAGCGTTCATGGGGATGCGTCTCCTTGCCCGCGGGCAGGCGCGGCTACTGATCCTGGACGGTCACAATACCGAACAAACCTGAAGCCGAGCCGAGGTCAGGCAAAGAGCCCGGTCAGACCACCAGCAGCTGCCAGGGATCCTCGTCACGTCGTGCACGCCGCCAGTTCTCCTGAACTCGTGCGGGGCGCGCAATCGGGACGATCAGCCTGAGGGAACGTCGAGCTTCGTGTGGTCCCAGGAGATCACGCGACGCGGCTCAACGATGTACGCGTAGCGCTTGCGTGCTGCGCTGGCCACGTACTCGTTGATCGCGTCGCCGGGCAGGGACGCGGCCGCGCCTGCGGCACCGCCGCCCACGACCCGGCCGACGGACAGGCCGATCGCGTATACCTCGTCCGGGTCGGTGATTGTCTCAACCACACCCTGAACCTGCACGCCGCGCAGGTCGAAGTACGCGTCCCCCGTTTCGACCAGGCAGCTGATCCGCGGGTCACGGGACAGGTTCAGGGCCTTCTGCGAGGTCCGGTAGGTCCAGAACGCAACTCGTCCGTCCACCAGGGTGTAGTACATGGTGACCAGGTGCGGCCAGCCGTCCGGGCTGATCGTCGCGAGCTGCACCTTCCGGCAGCTCGACAGCAGCTCCGCGACCTCATCCGGGGTCATCGTCACCCGGTCGCGCTGCTTGGCCATCAGCGGCTGAAGCCGATCGTCTCGGTTGCCAGCGCCATGGTGTCCTCGCTGGCGAAGCCGGCGCCCGACGGGCCGGTCGTGAAGCCCGACAGAGCGCTGGCGATCGCATCGAGCGTCCACATCCCGTCGGGCGACCCGTGCTCGTCAGCCCGGAACGTGGCCCTGATCGCCGGCGGTGACATGACTGCCGCGACCCCGCCGTGCACGACGAATATCTCCCCGTTGATGGCAGCGGCCGCCGGGCTCGCGAGGTAGGTCACGAGCGGCGCGACGTATCGCGGGTCCATCGGGTCGGGCCCGGCCTCGGGGGCGGGGCCCATCAGGTCCGCGGTCATCGCGGTCCGGCCGCGAGGGCAGATCGCGTTGGCGCGAACGCCGTACCGGGCGCAGCTCCGCGCCGTCACCAGCGTCAGCGCGGCGATGCCTGCCTTGGCCGCCGAGTAGTTCGGCTGGCCGGGGGAGCCCAGCAGGAAGGCCTCCGATGAGGTGTTGACGACCCGCGCGTAGATCTCCCCGCCGGCCTGCTTGCTCTGCTCCCGCCAGTAGGCGGTCGCGACCCGGCTGGTCAGGAAGTGGCCGCGCAGATGGGTGCGGAGCACCAGGTCCCACTCTTGCGGCGACATGGAGAAAATCATCCGGTCGCGGAGCACTCCCGCGTTGTTGACCAGGATGTCGAGGCGGCCGAACTCGGTCAGCGCCGAGTCGAGGAGCGACTGCGCGGTCGACTCCTCGCCGATATCTCCGGCAATGGTCGCCGCCCGGCCGCCCGCGGCCCTGATCTCGGCCGCGAGTGAATCGAGCCCGTTCCCTTCCAGGTCGTTAATGACGACACTCGCCCCGGCGGCCGCGAGCGCCAGGGCCTCAGCGCGGCCAAGCCCCTGCCCGGCGCCGGTCACGATCGCGGTGCGGCCAGCCAGGATTGCGTCGCCGGTCATGATTCTTCCTCCGTCAGTAGCCGGGCCCGGACAGCATGCCGCCGTCGACGACGAACTCGCTTCCGGTGCAGTAGGACGACTCGTCGGACGCGAGGTACACCACTAGCGGGGACACCTCCGCGGACTTCGCGAACCGCGGGATCGGCAGCGAGCGCAGGAAGCCCGCGCCAACCTCCGCGGACAGGTCACCAAACGACTCGAACGCGGTCGCGGTCATCGTCGTCATGATGCCGCCCGGGTGCACCGAGTTGACCCGGATGCCATGCCTGCCGAGCTCCTGAGCGGCCGAGCGGGTGATGCCCCGGACGCCGAACTTGCTGGCGCTGTAGGCGGACAGCCCGGCCGCGCCGGTGAAGCCCTCGACCGAGCTGATATTGATGATCGAGCCGCCGCCGGCTGTCTTCATCGGCGCGATCACGGACTTGACCCCGAGCCACTGCCCCACCAGGTTCACGTCGATGACCTCGCGGAACTCGGCCAGCGTCATGTCCGCGATCTTCTTGTTGCGCAGGATGCCGGCGTTGTTGACGAGGACGTTGAGTGTGCCGAACGCCTCGGTAGCGGTGGTGACGGCCGCGGCCCAGTCTGACTCGCTCGTGACGTCGTGGTGGATGAAGCGGCAGCTCTCGTCGCCCAGCTCGGCGGCCAGCTCCTTGCCCTTGTCGTCGAGCACGTCGCCGATCACGACCCTGGCGCCCTCGGCCACGAAGTGGCGCGCATGCGACTTCCCCATGCCCCGCGCGCCGCCGGTGATGAGCGCGACCTTCCCGTCCAGCCGGCCCATCATCACCTCTCGGCGTCGGCAACCAACCGCTTGCTCGCCAGAGCGTAACAGCTAACCGGCCGCCTTTAGCAGCCCCGATCAGCCGCGCAGAGCACGAGCAAAAGATCGGCACGATGGGCCCCATGCTGCCCCTACGGGGGCAGCATGGTTACCCATGAGGCCCCTGGCGGGCGGGCCCGCCGCATGACCGGGCAGACGACCGGACTCGCGGGCACCGGAGAGCTCGCCAGGCTGGCGTTCCGCCGGGACATCGCCCTGCTGCCCTCGTGCGTCATCGGGCTCGCTGCGCTGCTGGCTCTCACCGCACGTGACCTGCGACTGCTCTACCCGAGCGCCGCCACGCGGCTGTCGGTCGCGAGCAGCGCGGGCGCCAACCCGGCATTGCGGCTGCTCCTGGGCCGTCTCGACGGAACCTCGGTCGGCGCGTTCCTCGCGGCTCGCTGGGGTGTTTGGGGAGGCGCACTGGCTGTCCTGCTCACGGTTCTCGTCGTAATCCGGCACACGCGCGCCGATGAGGAGGCCGGGCGGCTGGAGCTGATTGGCTCGGCTGCGTTGGGGCGGCAGGCGCCGCTCACCGCGGCGCTCCTTCCTGCCGTGGCGGCGAACCTGGCGATAGCCGCGCTGACGTGCTGGTGGCTGCCCGTGCAGGGCCTGCCGCTGGCGGGCTCGGCCGCGCTCGCGCTGGCCATCAGCGGGTGCGGGCTGGTGTTCGCCGGCCTTGCCGCGGTCGGGGCGCAGCTGGCCGGGAGGGCGCAGGGCGCCCGTGGCCTCGCGATCGGCGCGCTCGGCGCTGCCTTCGTGCTGCGCGGCGTGGGCGATGCCGGCCCGCACAGCATGTCCTGGATGTCCTGGGCGTCACCGCTGGGCTGGGTGGAGCTCACCCGCGCATTCGGCTCTGGCGGCGAGCGCTGGTGGGTGCTCGCACTCCCGCTGGTGGCCTTCGCCGTCCTGGTGGCAGCGGCGTTCGCGCTGACTGCCCGGCGAGACCACAGTTCGGCTCTGCTGCCCTCCCGGCCGGGGCGGCCGTCCGCCGCAGGCCTGCTCCGGGGGCCGTTCAGCCTGGCCTGGCGGCTGCAGCGGGGTCAGCTCACCGCCTGGCTCGCCGGCTACGTTTTCGTCTTCGTCGCTTTCGGCGCGGCTGCGAGCGGTATCGGATCGATCCTCGGGGCCAGCGTGCGGCTCCGGTACTACCTCCTCCACCTCGGGTATCAGGCGACCGTCGTCGACTCCTTTATGTCGGCGCTGATGGAGCTGGCAGCCCTCGCCGCCGCGGCCTACGCAACCGCCGCGGTCTTGCGGCTGCGGACCGAGGAGACCCAGAACCTCGCCGACCCCGTCCTGACGGCGGCAGGCCGGATCCGCTGGGGACTCAGCCACGTCAGCGTTGCCGTGGCCGGAGCAGGCTTGCTCCTCGTGGACGCCGGCCTGTCGGCCGGGCTCGGCTACGGCCTTCTCACCGGGTCCGTGAGCACCGAGGTGCCCAGCCTGCTCGCGGCTTCGCTGGCAAAGCTCCCCGCCGCGCTAGTGCTGGCGGCGCTCGCGACGGCGCTTGTCGGGCTCCTGCCGTGGGAGTCCGTCGCGCTTGCGTGGGCTGCGGTAGCGCTGACTGCGGTGATCGCCGTGTTCGGCGCCGCGCTCCAATGGCCGGCCTGGCTGACCGACATCTCGCCGTTCACGCAGACACCCAGGCTGCCCGGCGGCCCGGTGCCGGCTCAGCCGCTGCTGTGGCTCTGCGGCGTCGCGGTGGTGCTGACCGCCGCCGGCCTCGTCGGCCTGCAGCGCCGCGACATCGGTGACTTCGGCCCCACTACCCGCGCCGTGCTGGTCGTGCGCGACCGGCTCGCCGAGTACGTGCGGGAGAGCAGGAAGCTGTCCGAGGCAGGCACGGCAGCCGGCGTAGTTCAGGCGCCGGTGCCGCTGGACCGCCGCCACGGTGACGGTAGCTAACGGGCCGCCCCCGGACGCGCTACCGCCCCGGGTCGCCCGGCACCACCGCCGGGATGCCGTCCGCGGCCTTGGCCTGGCCGAGTATCCGGACGGCCAGGCGGCGGCCTGCCGGGCCGAGGATGAGCAGCGACCCCAGGCACGCGGCGGCGAGCAGCACGTACGGGACCAGGTCTGTAGTGGCCTGGGCGATCGCGCCGCCCGCGGCCGCGGCTATGCCCTGACCTGCCGCCCAGGCCAGGTTGTCGATCCCGAACAGCAAGCCCTGGTTCAGCTGCATCCGGTCAGCACCGGTGCTGACCAGCGTCATCGCCGGAGTGAAGAGAGTTCCGTAGGCCGGCATGCCGACGATCAGCAGGACCATGAGGGCCGCCGCGGGGGCCACGACGGGCGCCAGGAGGCTGACCGCGACGGCCGCCGTGAGGGAGATCCGCAGGGGCACGAGAGGCCCGCGGCGGTCGGACAGGCGGCCGCTCAGCGGGGCCAGGCCTGCCTCGATGGCTGCGGACGCGAGGAAGGTCACCCCGATCAGCGTCGCGCTGACGCCGAGCCGTCCGAGCCGGAGCGGCGCCAGCACGTCCACGACGCCGAAGGAGATGCCCGCGAGCGCGGTGAGCCAGAGCCCGGCGACGACCTGCGGGTCGCGCAGGGCCGGCAGCGCCGCCCGCAGTCGCTGCGGCTCGACCTTGCGGGGGCTGAGGACGAAGAACGAGGTGATCATCAGCACGCCGCCCGCCACTGCCGCGGCGGAGAACGCCGGGCCCGTGCCGACCCTGCTGGCCACGGCGCCGACGACCGGGCCGAGCAGCGCGCCGCCAACCGCCGCGCCCATGGCGCTGCCGATCAGCTCGCCGCGGCGCTCGGCAGGTGCCGCGTTCGCCAGCCAGGCCAGGCCGGCTGCCCAGGTGCAGGCTCCGCCCAGGCCCTGGACGAACCTCGCCGCGTCGAGGAGCGAGGCCGCCGAGGACCAGCCGAACGCGAGCGTGGACACGCTCATGAGCGCCAGGCCGAGCAGCGCGACCGCCCGGTCGCCGAGCCTGGATACCAGGACGCCGCCGGGCAGCGCGCCGATCAGCGTGCCTAGGGGATAGGACGCGACCAGGATGCCCGCGCCGGCCTTCGACAGGTGCGCAATCCGGGCGTAGTGCGGCAGCAGCGGCGTCAGCGCCGTGAAGAAAATGGTGTCGACGAGCACCAGGCCGCACACGAACAGCAGCAGTACGCGGACCTTGGGTGACAGCTTCGGCACTTCGCCGAGATTATCTGATGCTGGTGACACTTGCCGCAGGCCAGTCCGGCGCGACCGGCCCGACACCCTGAAGTTTTCAGCGAGACATAGCCATCCAATTCGACCCTGAAAGTGGCTGAAACCGCCAGGGTGTCGCCTGACCGGCTAGTACGCCACACTGTCCGGGTGGAATCCGTCGAGGTATGGCGCGGCGCGTTCGGCGACCCCGCGCCGCCGTTCGGGCCGCTGCCGGGGGTGCGCGCGGCCAACGTGATCGCGTATGAGTTCGCGCTGTCCGACAAGTTCCGCCCGTGGCCAGGCCAGACGCTCCTGGAGCGGGCGTTCATCCTGACCGACGTCGGGGTCGGCCTGTCGTTTCCGCCGTGGCAGTTCATGGTGTCCGACGACGGCGGGCTGCGGCCTGGCATCGACGCGGACCGCCCTCAGCGCACCACCTGGTATGTCGACCTGCTGCACGTCACGGACAACCGGACCGACGTCATCGTCAGGGACCTGTACATCGACCTCATGGTGCCGACGGACGGCCGCCACCAGCGCATGCTCGACCTGGATGAGTTCGCCGACGCCATCGAGGCTGGCGACCTGCCGGTCGACGTGGCGGTCGACGGGCTCCGCCGCTGGCAGCGCTTCCTCGACACCTACGTGCACCATGACCGCGATCCGCGGGCAGCCTGGACGAACTTCCCGCCCGCTCAGATCGCCGAGCTCGCCGCGCTCGCCGCCCCGCTCGGGCCCGTCGTCAGCACGCCCTGACGCGGCCGCGCGAGCCAGCTAGCCGGCGGCGGCGGCCGCTGGAGCGGCGGGACGGTAGGTCAGCACGACAACGTCCGGACCGACGCTGCGCGTCTCGGCCAGTTCGAGGTCACCGGGCACCGAGCCGTCCAGGAACAGCCGCTTGCCCGAGCCCACCAGCACCGGGTGAACCATGAGCCGGTACTCGTCGACCAGGCCGTTCTGCCGCAGCGTGTCGACCAGCGTGACGCTACCGAAGACGAGGATGTCGCCGTCGTACTCCTCCTTGAGCTTGGCGACCCCAAGCGGGACATCACCGGACATGATCTGTGAGTTGCGCCACGTCGCCTCGGTGAGCGTGGTCGACACGACGACCTTCGGCATGGAGTTCATGCGCGCGCCGAAGTCGCCCGTCGTCTCTTCCATCGTCGGCCAGGCCGCGGCGAACCCCTCGTAGGTGACCCGCCCGAGGAGCATCAGATCGCCGGCCATCAGCTCGTCGAACTTGAACGCCTGGCCGTCGGGCGCCGGATGCCGGAAACTCCACCCGCCCTGCGGCGTGCCCTCGGACCCGCCCGGGTCCTCCACGATGCCGTCGACGGAAATGAATTCGCTGACGACGAGCTTTCCCATTGTTCTCTCCTCCCGTTAGTGGCTGATCGCTGAGGCGATGCGATAGGCGGCGTGCGCTCCCATCACGCCGCTCCACGCTCGACGTCGTCCGGACTTGCCCCGGCGGGCACGTAGGTCAGCAGGACCACGCCGCTCGGGAAGGTCCTCGTGTCCGTCAGCGTCAGGCCGATGTCATCGACGTCCTCGAACAGCCGCTGGCCGGGACCGTTGGTGACCGGCACGATCCAGATCCGCAGCTCGTCGACGAGCCCGTTGCGAAGCAGCACCCGGTCAAGCGGCCCCGTTCCGTACTTGAGCAGGTATTTCCCTGGCTGCTTCTTGAGCTCCGCGACCTCGGCGGCGACATCCGGGCCGAGCAGCGTCGCGTTCCAGCCGACCGAGCTGAGCGTCGTTGAGGCGACGTACTTCGGGATGGCGTTCATCGCGGCGACGAAGTCGCTCATCGGGCCGGGCTCTCCGGCCGCCATCGCCGTGTAAGCGGGCGCCAGGCCCTCGTAGGTCTTGCGGCCGAGCAGCAGCGCGCCGGCGCCGAACAGCTGCGCGCGGCTGTAGGCGTCCGGCTCCGGGCCGAACAGGTACGGCGCTCCCCACGCCTGCGGCGCGCTGATGTCCCCGCCCAGCGAAACGAACGTCGACTCGATCAGCTTGCTCATGACCCCACCACCCGGAAGCGCATCGCAGTGACGGCACCGGACGTCGTCGAGCTGACCCGTGCAAGGCCGACCCGGCCGGGGCCGGTACCGGTCGCCAGCGGCGTGCCGCCGCCGAGCACGACCGGCAGGATCAGCACGTAGATCTCGTCGATCAGCCCCGCCCGCAGGCACTGCCCGGTGACGTCCGAGCCGAGCACCTCGAGGTCCTTGCCGCCCGCGGCGGCCCTGGCCGTCGCGACGGCCGCCGTGATGTCACCGGAGAGGAACGAGTGCGGATCGTCAGGCGGCACGGGCGGCGGCCGGTGGGTGAGCACGAAGACCGGCCCGCTCCACAGGCCGCCGTAGGCGTCCCCGCTCAGCTTCCCCGCGTCGCGCTGGCCGACGTCGTAGGTGCGCCGTCCGCACAGCATCGCGCCGGTGGCCGCCATGACATCCGGCACCTGGTCGGGCGTCGCGTACTCGAACACCCAGTCCATCGAGTCGTCCGGCCCGGCCACGAACCCGTCGAGCGACATCGCGCGGTTGACGACGACCTTCCCGGTCACCGCCGAGCCGCCAGCAGATCGTCGAGCTTGCTGAACGAGCTGTTCCAGCCCTCGCGCGAGTCTTCCTCGGTTTGCCGGGAGAATGGGCCCTGGCGAAGCTCGAGCCTCGTCCTGCCGCCCGGCTCGTCGTGGAATTCCAGCCGCAGGGTCATCCTGGCGGTGCCCTCGAACCCGGGGATGCCCTCGACGCTCTGCTCGCCCACGAGCAGCTCGTTCTCGATGACCTCCGTGAAGGTCGCATCGACCGGGCTGCGGACAGCCGGGTCCTCGTCGCTGACCATGACGAACCGCTGGTACCCGCCGGGCCGCGCGTCGACCGCTACCGTGTCGCGCGGCGTGGAGAAGCCGACCGGGCCCATCCACTCCGCCAGTTGGTCGGGATCGACGAATGCCTGGTAGACGAGCTCCCGCGGAGCGTGGAAGATCCTGGAGATGGCGAGCTCGTAGGTAGGTTCTGCGGTCATTGCCGTGCTCCTTCCTCGGTGGGCCGCTGCTGGCCCTCGGCGTCGCGGTCCTGCTGGACCCGGCGCAGGTGTGCATCAAGGCGGTCGAAGCTGTCGTCCCAGAAGATCCGGTAGCGCTGCATCCAGTCGGTCGCTTCCTTGAGCGGGGCGGCCTCGAGGCTGCTTGACCGCCACTGACCGGAGCGGCTGCGGGAGATCAGCCCGGCCCGTTCCAGCACCTTCAGGTGCCGCGAGATGGCCGGCAGGCTGATCGGGAACGGCTCGGCCAGTTCCGTGACGGTCGCGTCCCCGTCCGCGAGGCGGACGAGGATTGCCCGCCTGGTCGGGTCCGCCAGCGCCGCGAACACCGCGCTAAGCCGGTCTTCCTCATGCATTTAACCACCTTGTTAATTAACCCACTAGTTAAACGTACGGCAAGGCGGATTGACCTGTCAACCCGGAGGGGAACGTGGCCGCACGGATCAGTCAGATGCCCGCCCCCGGACCGCGGTTTCACCGAGCGGATGTACCCGCCCGGCGTGCGGCGGCAGCCGGGGGCGGCGCGCTGGCCCTCGGCGACGGGGCTAGCGGACAGCTCGAGGCGGCGGGCCTGTTGCTCGCCGGCGAGCCTGGCCGAATTGGCACGAGCGAGTCAGGATCATGGCGGCGGTGGCAGCCATCAGCTTCGAGGACCGGGCGCCGACCGTCACTGGACTGCTCACGCAGTCGCCAATCCGCGTGCTGGCAGCCCGAATCAGCGACAAGTCAGCAAATCTCGGCAAGCCGATGTTTTAATGACGTGCGCCCCGAACGAGCGGGCGGTCGGCAGGTCTCGATTGCGAGGTATCAACGATGTCGAAGACCGAGGTATACACCTATGCGCTGTTCCTCATCGTCAGCGGCATCGTGATGCTCGTGCTAGCGGCCTTGAGGGCCCGACCCGGCTCACAGGCTCGCAGGGTGATCAGCGGAGTGTTCGGCGCCGGCTTCACGATCTACGGGCTCTACCTGTTGTTGTTCTTCCGTGGCGGGCAGGTCTTCATCTTCTTCTACGCGTTCATTCTTCCGATCATCATGATCGTCCAATTCTTCCGCAGTGGCGGGATGGCCCGGTCCGTCCAGCCAGCCAGATTCGGACAGCCGCAGGGGTTTGGCCAGCCGCCCGGGTACGGCCAGCCGCCCGGGTACGGCCAGCCGCCGGCATACGGGCAGCCGCAGGGATACGGCCAGCCCTCGGAGTCCGGGCAGCCGCCCGCGTACGGCCAGCCGTCCGGGTATGGCCAGCCGCAGGCAAACGGCCAGCCGTCGGGGGATCAGCCGGAGCCTCCGCCCGCTAGCAGCTAGCCCAGACGGGCCGGGGACGGGTCCAGCTGCCTCTGCCAACGGCTCGGTGCGGCCGGTCCTGGGACGACGGTGACTGACGCCCCCGTGCCGCAACGGCGCGGCAAGGTCGGCCGCGCCGTTGCGCGAGATGGCACTAGACCGGTATGAAACGACAATGGGGCGGGAATCCCCCGCGCCGGGGGGCGGGAAGCCGCGGGTTGAGCTGCGGCTTGCGGGCGCGTTCGCCGTGTTCCTCAACGGCACCGAGCTGACCGAGCGGGAAATCGGCAGCCGGAAATCCCGCACGCTCCTCAAGGTGCTGGCAGCGAGCCGGCCCGGCATGGTGGCAGCTGAGCAACTCGCCGAGCTGCTCTGGGATGGCGACACCCCGGCCGGCGCGGACCGGAACATCGCCTCGCTCGTCAGCCGGCTGCGCGCCGTTCTCGGTACCGGGGTCATCCGCGGCGGCCGGTCAGGATACCGGCTCGGCGACGCGGCGGATGTGAGCGTCGACCTGGACGCGGCGGGGCGCCTGTGCGCCACCGCAGACTCGGTCGCCGGCAACCTCAACCCCGTCGGCCGGGCGTATTACAACCTCCAGCCTGCTGTGCATGCCGAACGCGCTGTCGCAGCCTGGTGGCTACGCCCTCGGCGCGCAGGCCGGGGAGGCGGCTATCCGGCAGGTCACGACCGACGCCGGATTCACCAGGTTCCGCCGGGCCGCGGAGACGCCATTCAACCTTGTCTACGAAGTGCGCCCGTAGCGCCAGGCAGTGCAACGGGCCGGCGCGGCGAGCAGCACGATTACGGCGCGCCCGCCGGCCCGCTGCCGGCCTCGGCCGCTCCGGTTAGCGTGACCATCGCCAGCCAGGAGGCGTAGTCGGTGGCAAACGGCTCGCCACCGGCACTGATCGCCGCGAGCAGCCACGCGGCCGCCTGCTTCGCCTGGCGGATGACCTCGGCCGGGTATCCGTACCGGACCTGGTGCTCGGCGAACTCATCCTCATCAAGCAGCAGCACCCGGCCGTCTGCGCGCCGCCGTGCGACGTCGAGGTCTAGGTCGACCATGGTTACCTCGGCTCGGTTCACCCAGCGGGCGGGCGTGCCGATATCGCAGTAGATCGCGGTCGGCGCCGGCTCGCCGTTGAAGGCAGCCGACCACCACTGGTCTCCTGCCGGGATGAGCTGGACCCAGGGCTGCTCCAGGATGACCGGTGGCTCGCTACCCCGCTGGATCGGCGTGCCAGCCGGCGCGCCCAGCCATACCCCGTGGGCGTCGTCGCCCAGGTGGCGCATCGCGTGATGCCAGTGCAGGCTGCCGTCGTATTTGGTGTACACCACGCGCACGTCGCGACCCGTCACGAGCCGACCTTAGCGTGACGGACCGGGTCGCACTCTCGCTCGCGCTCGGTGTCGAAGCCCCCTGGCCGGCAACCGTCAGGAGGCGCGATCAGCCATTCCTTGCGAACTACGCTAAAACAAGTTGACATCGTTAACTCATCTGTCCCATACTGTGTATAGTAAACGATGTAAACATACTGGCAGGGGGCACATCCATGACCATCGACGTGATCACCGCGCTGCTCGTGACCATCGGCATCGCGGTCGCGCTCACGCTCACCATGCTCGCGGCGGGCACGCTCGCCGGGCGCGGCAAGGAGCGGGTTGCGCGCGTCACCATCCCGGCCGACCACCCGGACCAGCCGGCCGACACTCGCGAGCTTGTCCTTCGCTAGCCGGAGGGGACGGAGGGACGGCGCCGGTCGGCGCCGTCCCTCCGCAGTGTTGCGAGGCCGTCGCCGCGCTGCACTACACCGCCAGGGCGCGGGTGGCCGGCGTGGCGCCCTTCATCGGGCGGCGATCGCGCGGCTGCTCGAACGGCAGCCCGTCTCGGTCACCGGCTACCCGGAATAGCACGGCAGCCCAGGTGCGGAAAGGCCGCCATCGCTCCGCTATCCGCTCCATTTCCTCGGCGCCCGGTGGCTCGGGCAGGCCGTAGTAGTGCCGTATGTAATCGGTCAGCCGGGGCTCGCCCAGTGTCAGCGCGTCGGTCACGCCGGTAGACCGCAGGTACACCAGCGTCGCGTACACCGGGCCGAGGCCGTTGATCCGCTGCAAGTCCGCCAGCGCCGCCCCGGCCGACGCCGTCCGCAGCGCCACGGCCTCCAGCTGTCCGTCAAGGGCAGCTCGCGCGACGCCGTGCAGCCTGGCCATCCTGGTCGCCTCGATGCCGGGAAACTCCGCGATCTCCAGTAGCCGCTCCGGCAGCGGGAATGCGGGCTCCGGCTGACCGGACAGCTCGAAGGTGACGCCAGCGGCCTCGCTCAGCCGGCGGCGCACCGCCGTCGCCTGCGCGCGGTGCCGCCGCTGCGACAGCACTGACCACGAGGCGGCCTCGTACGGCGAATGGAACAGCACCGGCCGCAGGCCGGGATAGGCAGCCTGCACGTCACCGAGCACCGCGTCCGCCTGCCCGGCTGCGATCCAGCCGGCTACGCCGGTGTCGATCGACAGGATCCGGCGCAGTTGCGCCTCGGCTGCGTCGGCCGGCGCGTCTCCGCTCAGATCGGCCGTCAGACTGCCGTCGGCCCGCTGTGTCACGACGGCGCCGACGTGATGGCGCAGGTCGTCGGCAACGAACGCCAGCCGCATGAGATCGTCCGGCCAGGGCCGCCCGGTGTTCGGGCCGAAGCCGAACGACGCCGCCGCGCCCAGTGAGAACGGCCCGTCGACCGGCAGGATGATTCGCGTCGTCATGGCGATCCGCCTCCTTCAGGATGCCCAGGGCCGGTGGTCCGGCAGCACTGCCGGTCGCCCGGCAGCACTGCCGCGCTCGACCCTGCCTCTATCTATAGGCCGGGGCACTGACAGTCACTTGCGATTCTTAGCCTAGTGGCTAATACTTAGCCCCATGGCTAATCAAACTGTCATCTGCACGTACCGGGTGCGCGCTGACGCTGAGGTCGCATTCCGGGAACTCCTCGCGCGGCACTGGTCCACACTGCACGATCTCGGCTTCGTGACCAGCGAGCCATCGGTGATCTACCGCGAGCTTGACGCGCCGCCGACGTTCGTCGAGATCTTCACGTGGGCCGAGGGCGGGTACGAGCAGGCTCGCGATCATCCGGCGGTGCTCGCCATCTGGGCGCCGATGGACCCGCTGCTCGAGGACCGCGACGGGCTGCCGAAGTGGGACTTCCCGCACTACGAGCGTGTCGCGCTCGGGCCGGGCGGGGCGTGACCGCGCGGCCGCGGGGGTCCGTCGAGCTCGATGACTTCGACGCCGTTTTCGGCGCACTCGCGCACCGGGTCAGGCGGACCATACTGTCCGTCCTCCAGGCGAGCGGCGGCGAGATGACGTCCGGGGCGATCACCGCCTGGTTCGAGCATTCGTGGCCGACGACCTCACGGCACTTGCTCGTGCTGCAGCAGGCAGGCCTGGTCACCATCGAGCTCCGGGGCCGGGAGCGGGTGTACCGGGTGGCGACGGACCGGCTGCTCGCGGTCACTCGGAGCTGGCTCAGCCACTTCGAGTAACAGGGCGGCGCGTGCCCGGAGCTACTCGCGCTCGACCCGCTGCAGCCCTCGCGCGGGTGTCCACCACTCGACGACGAGGAGCGTGGCCGCGTCATTGAGGTGCGTATGCACGACCTCGCTGATGTCAGCGTGAAAGCTCTCGCCCTCCTGGCCGCCGGAGACAGGCCCGGCAGCGATCGCCCGGCCGGAGATCTTGCCCTCGCCCGGCCACTGCGCCTCAGCACCCTGGACCGGGTCCACCGTCGCGCTGTGCAAGGCGAACCGGGGATCCCTGCGGAGATCCGCGCCCTTGCGCGCGTTCGGCATCGAGCCGAACACCAGCTCTCCGTCCTCGAAGACGGACTCGATGCCGGAGATCCGCGGCGACCCGTCGGCCCGAACGGTGGCAATGGTCTTGTGCCGGTGCGCGTCGAACAGCGCGCGCACCCGCTGCGCGAGCTCGGGCACAGCATCTTCGAAGTCCTGCCACCGCGTCACATCGTGCATGATCGCACGGGATGACAGACCCGGCCGCCACTTCGACCTGTCACCCGACCAATGCCGTCATCCGGATCGAGACGAGAACTCCCGGCAGTTCGTCAGCGAGCGCACAGTGTCGGTGCGCCCGTGCTAGCCGCTGCGCCAGGGCGCGCGGGCAAGCACGATCCCTTCGACGCGCCCGGCCCCGCCCTCGTCAAGCAGGCAGGCTGCGATCGCGTCCAGCTGCGTCCCCGTCGTGCAGATGTCGTCATAGACGACAACGAACCTGCCCCGCGTGCGGCGCTCGTCGGGCACGCGCAGGGCATCGCGCAGCTCGGTCCCGCTGACCCGCTTGTACCAGGCCTGGCCGTCAGCCGACTGCAGCGTCCGCCTGGTCTTGACGATCGCGGCTGGCGTACCGGTGTCGAACGGCCAGCGGCCGGTGACGTCCGCGGCAGCCGCAGCCCGCAGCACGGCCTCGGTGTGGGCGAACGCCGGGGCGCCGGCAGCCGGCTGGCTGCCGGCGCCGGTGAACGTCGGGTTCGCGACGATGAGGCCGGGCGGGCCGGCGGCCATGTTCTCGTCGAGCCAGCCGAGCAGTAACCGGCCGAGCACCACTGACCAGGTCCGGGTCCCGCCGTACTTGTAGCTGCGGATGACGCGGCGCAGCGCGCCGGCCTGGTAGCCAATCGCGTGGATGGCGCCGATCCTGCGCAGCGGGCTCCGGCACAGCTCGTTCGGGCAGCGTCCGTGGCCGGTCAGCAGCTGCGAGCAGGCGGGGCACGCGCCCGTCCCCGGACGGCTGAGCTGGCGGCTGGCGCAGGCCAGGCACACTTCGGCGGGTCCGGAGCGGAATCGGCCGCAGCCGTGGCAATCCGGGAACTCGGTCACCGCAAGCAGCTCGTTCATGGCGACACGACGCTAGCTTGGGGCGCCGACATTGCGGCGTTATCGCGGACGGCGACGGGGATGAGAGGGCAGTTCGCACCCTCTAGAGGGGGTGCGAACTGCCCTTCGATCCCCTAACGAGGGGTCGCCCGGATCGGCTGGCCCGGCAGGGCGTCCGGCACGATCGCGGCGTCACGCACGACGAACGTGCCGTTGACCAGGACGTGCCGGATCCCGGCGGATGGCCGGGTGCTCTGCGCATACGTCGCCTGATCGCGGACGGTCGCGGGATCGAAGACGACGATGTCCGCGTCGCAGCCTGGCTGCATGCGGCCCTTGTGACGCATGGCCGGCACCCGGTTGCCGAGCAGCTGGGCCGGGAGCAGGCTGCACCGGCGGAGCGTCTCGGTCAGGCCGAGCGGCCCGCCGGCGCCGACATCGCCGTCCCCGTCGGACGCGAGCACGCGGAGCGACCGGGCAAACGTCCCGGCCGTCCGCGGATGCGTCACCGCTCCTGGCGGCAGCGGCCAGCCAGGCTCGGCTGGCGACCCGGTCGGCCACGTCAGCGGCATGGCATCGCTCGCCACGACGGCATCCGGGAAGGTCAGCGCCCGCAGGAGGACGGCACGATCGCCCGGATCGGACTCGTCGAGGTGCCTGATGATCGCCAGCCCGCCGGGGTCCGTATCCCGCAGCTCGCGCAGCCGATCGGCATTCGCCACCTGCTCGCCGGTCGGCGCGTAGGTCAGGTCGGACGGGACGAGCCCGCGCTCGTGCAGGCGCTCCGGTGCGAGGAACGCGGCGCCGATGCCGGTCATCCCCGACCCGTACGGATAGGCCTCGGTGGACACCCGCGAGCCCGCCGCCTGCGCCCGGCTGACCAGGTCGTGTACCCGGTCAATGTGCCGCAGCGAGGTCGAGTTGATGTGGCAGTAGTGCATGTGAGCACCGGTCTCGCCCGCGGCGCGCACTATCTCCTCGGCGCCGTCGATCAGCGTGGCCGGCACGAAATCAGCCAGGTCGCGGGCGTGGGTGAAGGTCGGCACGCCTGCTTCCGCGACAAGCGAGGCGACCTGCAGGTACTCCTGCGGATCCGTGCGCGGCGCGTAGCCCATGAGGACGCCGATGCCGAGCGCGCCGTCCGCCAGTTCCGCGGCGAGGGTGCTCGTGATCGCGGTGAGCTCCGCTGGCGAGGCGGGTCGCTGGAAGGCCGGGGCGGCGATGTTGGCCCAGAAGTTCTCGACCCTGCTCTGCAGGCCGACGCCGCCGACAGCCTCCATCCGTGCGTGCGCCCACGATGCCGCGAAGCCGTAGTTGATGGGCAGTCCTTCGGCTGCCCAGTACTGGTAGGCCATCGACACGGGCGTGAAGCCCGCCTCGAGCTCCAGCGCAGTCGTCACGCCGTCAAGCGCGCGGAGCCGGTTTCCCGCGACTCCGGTGGTGTGACTGTGCAGGTCGACGAATCCGGCAGTCACCACCAGACCTGCGACGTCGAGATCGACCGCGGCCGGTGCGGCCCCGTTCCCGATATAAGCGATCCGCTCGCCGGAAACCGCCACGTCGCCCACAGCGTCCAGGCCCGTTTCGGGGTCGATGACTCTCCCGCCGCGCAGCACGATGTCGTGACTCGTCGTCATTCGCCACTCCAGCTCGGTGAATCCGGTCGCGCAATTGTCGCCGGTCGACGACCCGCCGATCGCAGCGGGTCACAGGAGCGAGAGCTCGCCCGTGATGGCATCGATCCGGCTTGCGGCTGCGGGGCCGATCGCACAGCAGGTCGGCGTGCCCTCCGCCACCTGCGTGCGGCCAGCGTCGTGGATCACCTGCACCGGCAGCCCGCTCACGCTGGCCTGCTCCGCGATTGCGTACAGGTGCTCCTCGCTGCTGGCCCTGAGAACCACCTTCGGCTGCCCGTCGCGCAGCCAGGCCCGGAAGTCCGGCGTGCCGAGGCTCGCCAGCGCCGCGGTCACCGCCGCGTGCGCGGCCTGCGCCGCGACCTTGCCGCGGCCCATGCCCAGGTCGGCGCGGACCACCAGGGTCAGCTTCGTCTCCATGCCAGATATGGAAACAGGTCGCGTGCGAGATCGCCGCCGCAAGCCGCGACGCGGGAGAGGATGTCACCATGACCAGCTGGTGGGACGAGAGCTACACCGGCACGACTCCCCCGCCATGGGACATCGGCAGGCCGCAGCCGGCCTTCGTCCGGCTAGCGGATGAAGGCCGGCTCACCGGAACACTTCTCGACTCCGGCTGCGGCACCGGCGAGCAAGCGCTGCTGGCCGCGAGCCGAGGCGCTGATGTCACGGGCATCGATGTCGCGCCCACCGCGATCGAGCGCGCTCGCCAGAAGGCAGCCGAGCGCGGCCTCAGCGCGCGTTTCGAGGTAGACGACGTACTCGACCTGGAACAACTGGGCCGCGGCTTCGACACCGTCATCGACTGCGGTGTGTTCCACGTCTTCGGCGCCGAGGACCGCGGCACGTACGTCGCCGGACTCGCGACCGTGCTCCGGCCTGGTGGCACCTGTTACCTGATGTGCTTCAGCGACCGGCAGCCGGGCGACTGGGGGCCGCGCCGGGTGCGGGCTGACGAGCTGCGTGCAGCGTTCAACGACAGCTGGGCCGTCCAGTCAGTCACCGCGGACACCCTCGACGTCAACCCGATCGAGGGCGTTACGCAGGTGGCCGCCTGGCTCGCCGCGATCAGGCGCGAATAACCTCTTGCCCAGCCAGGCGATGACGCAGATCACCAAGAAGACGATTACCAGGTCCACCTCTTGGTCACTTCCCCCGATGACGTACTCGTATCAGGCCTGGCCGCCGGTCGGCCTGGCCCGCACCCGCGAACCGAGCCTGCCCCCGGCTCGATCTGCAAGCGTGGCAGGTGGTACCCAGTACTCGCGGGTTCAACCAGGTGCCTGGCAGCAGCGCGGCCGCTGCCCGGGCAGGGCGGGGCGGTCAGGCCGGACCAGGCGGACCTCTCAGCTAGCCTGTGAGCTCGGCGACCGGCGAAGGACTGGAGGCCCGGCGTGACCGACCGCCAGCGTCTGCTCCCCCCGGCGCTGCGCCGTCCGTCGCAGCGGCAGCAGCCTGGCGAGGGGCAGGATGCGGCGCGGCTGCTGCCCGCTCGCGCTCGTATGCCGGCCGCCCTCCTCGCCACTGGCTGCCTCGTCCTGGTCGGGGTGCTCGGGGCTATCTACGCACACCAGGGCCACGGCAGCGCGATCGACCGGGCGGTCGACTCCTGGGTTTTCGGGCTCCGGATCCCGCTGCCGGCGCTGAAGCTGGTCAGCCGCATCGGCGGGGTGCCTGCGGTCACGCTGCTCACCGCTGTGCTCGCGGTGGCCTGCCTCGCGGTCCGTCGGCTGGACGGAGCCGTGCTCGCGGTCTGCGGCGTGACACTGGCGTCGGCTCTGACCGAGTTCGTGCTCAAGCCGCTCGTGCACCGCACCATCCTGGGATATCTGACTTATCCGAGCGGGCACACGACCGTCCTGTTCGCCCTGGCCGCCGCGCTCGCCATCGTCCTGCTGACACCCCGGAGCGGACGGTCCCATCCGGCCGTGCGGATCGCTGCCGTTGCTGCTGCGGTCTTCGTTGCGAGCGTGGTGGGGCTCACTATGGTCGGGCAGCAGTTTCACTACTTCACCGACACGGTCGCCGGAGCGGCCGTCGGCACCGGCGTGGTTATCGGCGTGGCCTTCCTGTTGGATCTCCGGGCGGCTCGGCGCTGGTTGAGGTGGCCAGGCCGGTAAGGTCCGCGCCATGGAGACATGGGACGCCCTCACCGCACGCCGCAACGTCCGGGCCTTTTCGCCTGAGCCCATCTCGCCCGCCGACCTCGACCGCATCCTTGAGGCCGGCCGGCGCTCGCCGTCGTCCCAGAACTGGCAGCCATGGGACTTTGTCGTGGTGACCGACCGGGCTCAGCTGCAGGAGCTGTCGCACGTCTTCGCCGGTGCCTATCATGTCGCGGACGCAGCCGCGGCAATCGCGATCGTCGGCCCGGTCGCCGACAACCCCTACCGCCGGGCGCAGTTCGACCTGGGCCAGGCCGCCATGTGCATGGAGCTCGCGGCTGCAGACCTCGGCATCGGCAGCAGCCACGCCGGAGTCGCCGATATGGCAGTCGCCCGGCGGGTGCTCGGCCTGCCCGACGACCGGGACTGGGTCATCCTGCTGTCGCTCGGCTACCCGGCCGACCGGCCGCTCGCGCCGGTTCGCAACCCGAAGCGCCGGCCGTTCGACGAGGTGGTGCACCGCAGGCGCTGGTGAGCCGCAGCAGAGCCACTCCCGCCCCGCGGGTACGGCTGGCCATTTGCCTGCGTCCGGCATGCCGCTGCGGGCCGAGCCGACCCCGCCCGGGCTTACCACGATGTAACGGGGAGTGTGCGGCCATGTACCGTACGCTCATGCCCTTGCGCACGCCGGCGGGTTACAGAGCGGGCATTCGGCGGAAGGCACGTTGCGCGGACGCCGATCGGATGGCAGGCGCCGAAACGCTCGCGGCTGGAGCAGAGAACACCCGGAGGAGCAGATGAGCCACACCACGACTACCGCGACCGGGGCCGCCCCGCGCCGTTCCGCTGCCCAGTGGGCGATCGTTGCCGTCCTCGCGATCCTGGGCATCCTCGCGCTTATCACGGCGATCCTGTTCATCACCGGAGCGGCCAACTCGATACATATCCTGTCCGGCAGCGTGCACCACGGACATCACCAGATCCGCCTGACGGTGTCGCTCGTCGCGGCCGTGCTGCTGCTCGCCGCGGCCGGCTACTTCATCAGGACGACGTCGAAGTCCTGATGGCGGCACAGGCCGCGCCGCAGCCATCGCGCCTGCCTGAGTTCGGGATGCCGCATCACGCGGCAATTCATCCACTCTCGCCATACTTGCACCGAGCGGTTCGCTTATATTTTCATCTCAGCGCCCGGGTTACCGCGAAACGTATCGCGCTGGCACCCGAGAGCAGCGATGATGCATGTGCATTGCGGTTGGCGGTTTGCCTGTTAGCGGCTGCCCGTTTACAGATGGCGCAGCGCACCAGGGGGGACGCACTAGTGACGCCAGTCAGGCCCGACCTGCTCGAGGCGGCCGACGCCGAACTGCTCACGGCTGTGCGTGCGGGTGACTCCGAAGCGTTCGGCATCGTGTATGAGCGGCACGCGGCGGCCGCCCGGCGGCTGGCCTACCAGCTTGCAGGTGCAGCCGGTCCCGCCGACGAGGTGGTCGCAGAGGCCTTCGGCCGGATGCTGGATGTGGTCGCCCGCGGCGGCGGTCCCTCTAGTGCCGTCCGGCAGTATGTGCTGACCGCCGTGCGGCAGGTCTGCTACGACCGGCTGCGCGGCACGCGCGGTGAGGACGGGGCCGAGGCGGCGACGCTTCCGGATCCTGACCAGCTGCTCGTCGACCCGGCATTCGCCGGGCTGGAAACCGCGCTCATTGCGCGCGCTTATCAGTCGCTCCCCGAGCGCTCGCGAGCCGTGCTGTGGCACACCGAGATCGAGCACGACTCCCCCGCCGACGTCGCGCCGTTGCTGGGCCTGACCCGCAACGGCGTCTCAGCGCTCCGACGCCGGGCTGCGGACGACCTGCGCCAGGCCTACCTGCAGATGCACATCTCGCTCATCACCCAGCCGGGATGCCGGCCCGTGGCGGAGCGGCTCGGGGCGTTCGATCGCCGCAACCTCTCCGCGCGGGACGCCGCGCTCGTGTCCGAGCACCTCGCTCGCTGCGAGGGGTGCCAGGTTGTGCACCGCGAGCTCACCGACATCATGGCCACCGTGCGCGGCGTCGTTGCGCCGCTGGTCCTCGGACCTGCCGCCACCGTGTACCTGGCCGACGCCGAGCAGCGCACGGCTGCCGTGACCGCAGGCGCCGGCGGCCTGA
>Ga0123356_10000920_pt1 | contig 32479 bp, 32 predicted proteins | sample TergutEmb28metaG_2_FD_92546 | JGI IMG/M metagenome (GOLD analysis project Ga0123356, IMG submission 92546) | Embiratermes neotenicus P3 segment gut microbial communities from Petit-Saut dam, French Guiana - Emb289 P3 | ecosystem: Host-associated > Arthropoda: Insects > Digestive system > Gut ...
ATACAGCGACGCGACGACTTGCAACAGTTATGGCACAGCCCAAGAGGACGGAAGTTGCGTATGCGAGTCCAACCACTATGGCTCGGTCTGCACGACATTCTGCGAGGCGTCGACAACGTGCAATGGCAACGGGGTTTGCGATTTAACAGGAAGTTGCTCCTGTAGCTCGGCACTGGTCATCAGTCAGTTCTACGCGGCCGGGGGGAACAGCGGAGCGGTATACAATCAGAAATACGTTGAGCTGCACAACCGAGGAACGACGCCTATTGTCCTAGACGAAACATGGGCCTTGCAATACGCGGCAGCTGGAGCAACCCAGGAGTTCTACAGCGGGATAAGCCTGGTGCGTTTGGAAGGGACTCTTGAAGCTGGGGGATATTTCCTCGTTTATCTCAGGACGCAACAGAGCAATGGGGTTCCTTTGGGTGTGGACGCGGATCAGCAGACGCAGGTATTTGAGCCGTCCATGACAGGTGGGAAGCTGGCGCTGGTGAAGACCGGGTCTCTGTTGACAGGAAGCGCTTGTCCAACGCTTTCAAACCCGGACGTGGCGGATTTTCTGTTGTATGGAAACGCGGCCTGTCCCGGAGGGGGAGAGGATAAGGTGGCTTCTCCGAGTAGGGTTGAAGCAATGGCTCGAAAGGACGCAGGGTGTATGAACACCGGCAGCAACGGAGCCGATTTTGAGTTGGTAAATTTGAGCAACGGGGCCAACCTGCCGCGCAACACTCAGTCACCGGTGGCCTCCCCTTGCGACTGCGAATGGTGACGACGGAACCAAGCCCGCCACCGAGCTGGACCGGTTTTATGTTGAAGTGAGTGCAGCCAGACGCCTCCTGGTTCCATTGGAGGGGGTGAGGGGGGGGGCTGCTGGCAGAAATCCCCTCACCCCCAGCTCGAAAAGCTCCACATTTTCAGCCGCGTGTCGCAGCAGCTCAGGTTAATTTGGAACCGCTCCAGAGACCCAACAACTGTCCACTGGACAAAACAGGCCCTCTGTTTTCTATGGACTGCTGAAGATGACGGGATATGATAACCCTTGTCTTAGGGGGTTTAGTGTTTCGTTTTAGAAAAGCGACGGTTGGTGTGACTAGGGTAGAGTTATGGGGGGTGCGGCGAGCGTATTCGCCGTTCCGAAGCAGGCCTGTCTGGAGGTTTTTGAGAGGCAGCCTGTTTCGACTCAGCAAAGCTCTGCATCGCCGGCCGCATGTCCTAAGTCAAGTCATTGAAATTTATCAGTCGGTTGAGGAGAGTTGGGGAGGTATTCCACACTGTCCACGCGACGGGTTGGCGAGAAAAAAGAAAGGGTGCATATGAGCGTATTTTGGGCAGAGGTATGTTGTTGGATAAAGTTACATTTATTAAGTTTTCCCCTTAAGTGGAGGCGGGTTGGGTGGGCTTTCGCTGGGGGTGTCGTCGGGCTTGTCCTTGGCATGGGGTTGACGGTTCCCGTTGAAGCCCAAGCTGCTTGGACGTCGGCCACTGGGCCGGTCCAACCGAAGGTATTGGGCAATCGTCTGGTGGACGCCCGTACGGGCCAAGTATGGACGCCGCACGGCTCAAGCTGGCCGGCTTTGGAATATGCCTGTGTGCAGAACTGGGCGCCCGCTTTGGATTTGGAGTCGATGATTACGGCCGCTGAGTGGGGTATGGACGTGGTGCGTATACCGTTAAACCAGGACTGTTGGCTGGGGGCTGACGGCGCACCTGTAGGCGCGAATGCCGGGACGATGCAGCAATACCGGGCGCGTGTGCAGTCCTGGGTAAACGAGGCCCACGCGGCCGGCATGGTGGTGATTTTGGACTTGCATTGGACAGCGCCGTCCGGAACTCTGGCCGCGGGCGGGCAATGGCCCATGGCGGATGAGCAGTCGGTGGACTTCTGGTCGTCCATAGCGGCCGCCTACAAGGATGACCCCTCGGTGATGTTCGAATTGTTCAACGAACCCTATTCGCGTGCCCCGCAGCATATTTTGGATTGGGAGTGTTGGCGGGACGGTGGTTGCCAGATGCCCAACGTGCCTGAAGGGCAAGGTTTGGTTGGGGCATCCCTATACACCGTGAGGGGTATGGCGGAGTTGGTAGCGGCGGTACGGGCCGCAGGCGCTCAGCAGCCGATTTTGTTGGGAGGGTTAAATTATGCCAATGATTTATCCCAGTGGTTGACGCATAAGCCGAACGATAGGCAGTTGGTGGCGTCCTGGCATAACTACAGAGGGCAGGGCTGTTCAGACGCCAACTGTTGGAACAGGGAGATTGCACCGGTTGCCGCCCGAGTGCCCATCCTCATGACGGAGTTTGGCTATGAGCCTGGCGCTTCCGACTATTTCGCCAGCGCGATGGACTGGGCCGATTCGATGGGTATGGGCTATTTACCGTGGGCTTGGTGGAACCAAGCCAGTGCCGGCAACACGCCCTATGCGCTTTATACCGGCAACGGCTATACCCCAACGGAGGAAGGCGAGGCCTTTAGCTTACACCTGGCCTCCCTCCCCAGATGGCGTCTGCAACTCTCCCCCCTTGCCCTGCTGCAGAATTTGAACGCAAACTTCAGCCTCAGCAGCAGCGAGGATGCCACGGCCTATTGGCAGGTGATTCCGGAGGACGCCGCCTGCCCCGCCCCCGGCAGTGCAAGCTATGGGGCCGGTGTCGCCATGACTGCCGATGAGACATTTGAGGGTTCTTTGGGCGACTTGGAGGCCGATGCCAGCTACCGCTTTTGTTTCTATTGCGAAAACGCAGCCGGGCTTATCACCACCTGGAATGAAGGGTTCAGCACAGCCCCCAGCGATGATGAGGGTAGCCATCCTGGGACAAAGGGAAACAACAAGGGCTCCGAGACAACGGGAAACAACGCTGAAGCCGAGCAGCTGGAGAAGCCGAGGTTAGGCTCGGGCTCCGGCGGTTGCACGGCCGGCGGAAACACGCCGTTTTTTGAGCTTGGTTTTGTGCTGTCATTAGCGTTGCTTGCCCGGCTTCGCCGCCGGGCAGTTGCCTGACAGAGCCCGGGCTGACGTCCGGGTGGAACAAAGCACGGGGCCCCATTCCATGTTGGGCCCCGTGCTGTTTTGAGGCTTCAAACAAGCTGAAGTCGAGCGACGCAACATGAGGTTTTGGAAAAGAACAAACCCCATGGGGTATGCGTTGAGCAAAAAAAACCGCCTGCTCCAAAGCGAGCAAGCGGTTTTTGATTTTGGCTTTGAGGTCTCAATTAAACGTTGTGACGAAGTTCGGGATCGAGCTTGACGCCGGTAATCTCTTCTTTGTTCGTAAGGCATGAAGGAGTCCAGTGAAGAGCTTCAGTTACTTCATTGCAGTTACCGGTGCAGGAGTTGGTGTATTTTCTCGTCATGGTTCCGCTGATAAAATTGCCGTCGACCGTGAGTTCATAAGTAGTTGTAGTGGTCTTAAGAGTAGTGGCAGTAACATTGCCCTCTGGGCCCTGACGTCCAACACCATATACTTTTTGTACGCTTTCAAATTTATAGGTTTTGTCCTCTAGTGTTCCTTCATAGATGGTGCCATTTGCATTTAAGTAATACTTGTCCTCCGCACCCTCATGGATCTCCCATTCAGAGTGGGTCATTGCGGTATTGGTATTCGGCGGGATTTCTGGTGCTTTTTGGTTGTTATTATTGATCTCTCTGCATTCTGCGAGATCATCTATACCATTGCTCAGGTCCAGGACTGAAACATGCCAAACCGACAAAGGCTCGCCACAACCGAGGAGAACTGCTGCTGAAAAAAGCGCAATTAAAATACTTCGTTTCATTATTTTTTGCTCCTTAATTATATTTGGTTATACCTGCCAACCGATGCGCATGCTGGCTATCCCCTCGCCTAAAGTCAATTAAAAAAGGTCTACCTCTAGATTTCTTAGATATTTTTACCTACGGTCCCATTATTTTACCCTAGGGGTATTATGGGTAGAGGGGTAGCCATAGCGCCTTCCGGGTAGGCTTCCGGGTAGGGTTAGAGCATAGGGGGGGGAAGGGGGGGGACAGGGGGAAATTATGAGTCGAGAGGGACTCGAACCCTCGACCCTCGGCTTAAAAGGCCGGTGCTCTACCAACTGAGCTATCGACTCGTGGCGGCTCTTTTGGCTGTCTTTTGGGTTTAGGTCAACAACCTTTTTTAGCTGTAGGGGAAGAGGGGGAGGGTTTAAGCTGGGCCAGTCCCAGACGAAGCGAGTTTTTTTCAATAAATAGCAGTGAAGGATGCCGTTGTGAGCCAGCCCAAAATTTATATTAGCCCCGGGGGTTTTGCCGCCTTGAAAGAGGAATACAGACAGCTTTTGCACATACAGAGGCCGCAGGTGACGCGCGAAGTTTCCGAAGCGGCGGCCCAAGGCGATCGCTCCGAGAATGCGGAATATATTTATGGCAAGCGGCGGTTGGCAGAAATCGACAGGCGTCTGCGTTTTTTGGGCAAGCGTCTGGAGGCTTTTGAGGTGATAGACGCTGCCCTCACCCAGGACAAGACGCGTATTTTTTTTGGCGCGACGGTATTGGCAGAAAATTTGGAGACGGGGGAGACGCATTCTTTTGAGTTGCTGGGTCCGGATGAAGCCGATGCGAAGTTGGGGCGCATCAGCATAGGCTCGCCGGTTGGGAGGGCTTTGTTATCCAAGGGGGTAGGGGATGTGCTAAGGGTAGTCATACCCAAGGGAGAGTTAGAATTGTGTATTTTATCCATCCACTACCCTTCGAAACCGGGGTAGCTGGGGCTACAATGTATTTGGGGTTTTGTTGGGAACAGACGACAAAGTCTCCGCAAGAAGCTGTGGAACCGTTGTAGGAGTGGGTTTGAAAATGTCGCAGGCGGAAAAAATTTTTGTTTTGGACACCAATGTGTTGTTGCACGACGCGTGCTCGCTGCATGCTTTTGGGAACAACCGTGTGGTTATTCCCATTTTTGTTATTGAGGAGTTGGACCAATTCAAACGCGACATGTCCGAGTTGGGGAGGAATGCGCGGGCAGTCTCCCGCGAGTTGGATGGATTGCGTCAGCAAGGCTCACTGACAGAAGGGGTATCCACGGAGCAAGGTGGGATTGTCCAGGTATGGATGTTGCGGGGGGGGCTGTTGTCCACATTGGGCACCAGCAACAGCATGGACAATTGTATTTTGAGTGTGGCGATGGAAGTGAAAGCCGCCTGTCTCCCCCAGCTGACCACCTTTATTTCCAAGGACATTAACCTGCGCATACGGGCGGATGCTTTGGGGCTTTGCTCCGAGGATTTTGAGCCGGACAGGACGGAGATAACGGAGCTTTACCCCGGGCACACCTTCCTAGAGACCGACGCGAGCCAGGTAGACGAGTTTTGGAAACCGGGTGCGGAGTTTCGGCCTTCGGGTGAGCATTCCCTGTCGCCCAACGAGTATGTGCAATTGCGTGACATGGCCAACCCCATGCACGCTTCCATGGGGCGTTTTGACGCCAAGCGTGGGGTGGTGTTGCCCTTGTCCAGAAGCATAAGGGAAGGGGTATGGGGGATTCGTCCACGCAACCTTGAGCAGAACTACCTTTTGGATTTGTTGCTTTGTGACGAAGTGCAGTTGGTGACGGTGGTGGGCAAAGCCGGCACGGGCAAGACGTTGTTGGCTTTGGCGGCGGGTTTGCAGAAGGTGACGGAGGAGGGCAAGTTTCAGAAGCTTTTGGTTTCTCGTCCGGTATTTCCCTTGGGGAGGGATATTGGTTTTTTACCGGGGGACATAGAGGAGAAGTTGACGCCATGGATGCAGCCCATTTTTGACAATGTGGAATTTTTGTTAAACCTCTCTTCGAGCGACAAACGGGAGGGCAGGGGCTCTCAGGAGTTGTTTGACTTGGGCATTTTGCAAATAGAGCCGCTAACCTACATACGCGGGCGTTCCATTCCCCAGCAATTTATTCTCGTAGACGAGGCCCAAAACCTGACGCCGCATGAAGCCAAAACCATCCTCTCGCGCGCGGGGGAGGGGACGAAAGTTGTTTTAACAGGGGACCCCTACCAAATAGACAACCCCTATGTGGACTCTACCAACAACGGCTTGGTACACGTGGTACGCCGTTTTCGCCAGGAGCCCATTGCCGGCCACATGACGCTCTCCAAGGGGGAGCGCAGCCCCTTGGCCGAATTGGCTGCCAATTTACTCTAGCAAGTGCAAGGAGGTGAGGTGCTCATGAAAAAGGGAGACTGGTTTGATGGGCCGAAGAAGGCGGAGCAACTGGCCAGGGAGTTGTTGTGGTTTCCGGGGATGCGTGTGTTGGAGGTGGGGGCCAGCCCTTCGAGTTTTGAGTTGGCCAAGTTTTTGGACATGAAGCTTTTTCACCTGGAAATGTCCGAGGAGGAGGCAGCGTTTGGCCGGGAGTTGGCTTTGAAGCTGGGGGTTGACGCGCAGGCCGCTTGCTGGGGGGAGAGGGAGAAGGTTTTGGGGGAGTGGCCTTCCATGGACGCGCTGGTGCTTCGCAATGTTTGCGGTATTTCCATGGATGAACTCAAAGAGTTGCTGTGCAAACTTTCTTGTCCCGGCAGCCTTCTGTTGGTGTGGCCCCTATGCTTGCAGCGTGTTTCGGCTTCTTGGGAGAGGTGGTGGGGCAGGCCGTCTTGGACGCCGAATGAATGGGTTTACCAGCTGCGTGGTTTAGGGTTTGAGAGCATGGCCCTAGAGTGTCAGCCTTTTATTCGGCAGGGACAAAGCGGCAAGGCCTTACTGGAGGGGCTAGGGGAGGAGGGCGAGGGCATAACGGAGAGGGACTTAGAGGTGACGGCCTATGCCCTGGTAGGGGCAACCTTATTAAGCCGTGAGGGGGGGCTACCCGGCCCTAACCCATGGCCATAAGGGGGATAGGGGTTGGCGAGACTCTCAGGCGTATGCGGTTACACTCCCCTGCGGCATCCCCCCCTACCTGACAGGGGACGGCTTCTGCGCAGGACAACATGACGTCTTCAACGACAAAGTCGCTGACCCCTTGAGGGAACCAGGTGCCTTTCCACAAGGGGCGCAGGTTAAGGAGGATATGGGGGATAGAGCAGTTGAAGATGCGCAGGTGCATGCAGTGGGGCAGGCGCTCCGCGAAGGGGAACATGCGCATGCCATAGCCATAAAAGGGGATGGTGCTGGCCGCCGCCATGGTAGCCCTCCCCTCATAAAGCAAAGCCCCCCTCTCCAATGGGGGCCCCAGGCTTCCGTCCGGGTAGACACGATAGGCCTTGGCCCCCCCATTTTCTATTCGGCATTGGATACGGGTAGGGTGGCTAAAATAATAAGGAATGGTTTTTAGGGCTACCGAAGAGACATAGCCCTTCATCCCTATGGCTAAGTGTTTCCAGGGTTTTAGGGCGGCGCGCTCCTTAAACCGCATATAGTCCAGCAATACCCTCCCATCCAACCCTATGCCCGCAAAAGGCGCGAGGCGCTCTCCAAACTCAATGAGATTCAGCGGTTTATAATTCTTTTCCCCTGCCTTGCCCATATATTGCAGCGTTTTCAGCAGGGCTTTTTTCCCGCCATGGGTTTGGCCTGCCCAGCGAGCGATGGCGTTGCCGGTACCCAGGCGCAAAAGGCCCAACTCGGGCAGGGGTTTATTCAGTTGTTTTGAAACGTTAAGGAGGGCCTCTACAAACCCCATAAGGGTACCGTCCCCTCCGCCCAGGAGGACGGGGGCATGGGGGACGGTGAGGATTTTCCTTGCCAATTCTTGTGCTTCGCTGAGGTTATACGAGAGGAAGACGGCGGCTTCAGGGAGGGTTTGCTCAATCAGTTTTAAAACCTGAGGCCCAACATTGCGTGCATGGGCATTCAACAGAACGGCAGGCTGTGGTGCAGATGGCATGGAGGGATTTTCACCATGGGGGAGAGGAATGCAACCAAAGAAATGGGGAAAAGCTACCTAGGGAAGAAGGAAAACAACGCGAGTGGGCTTTAAAAATGACCTAGGGGTTTGACAGTCCAAACTCGCTGGTTAGGTTCCACCTAAATTTACCTGAAACAGTTTTCGTTTTGTTTGGGAGACCATAGATGGCCAAAATTATTGGAATAGACCTAGGAACGACCAACAGTGTGGTGGCCGTTATGGAAGGTCGCGAGGCAAAAGTCATCAGCAATGAGGAAGGCAACCGCGTAACCCCCTCGGTGGTAGCTTTCACCAAGGAGCAGGAGCGTTTGGTGGGGCAGGTGGCGAAGAGGCAAGCCATCACCAACCCTGAACGTACCATTTATTCTATTAAACGTTTTATGGGGCGTCGTTCCGACGAAGTTTCGGAGGAGACGAAGCTTGTCCCCTATAAAATAGTGGCAGGCCCGAACCAAGACGCCCGTGTGGATGTGGACGGGAAGCAATACAGTGCGCCGGAGATTTCGGCGCAGGTTTTGTTAAAGTTAAAGCGGGCGGCGGAGAATTATTTAGGTGAAAAGGTAACGGATGCGGTGATTACGGTACCTGCCTACTACAACGACGCTCAGCGCCAGGCGACGAAGGATGCGGGGGAGATAGCGGGCCTGAACGTACGCCGTATTGTGAATGAGCCGACGGCGGCGGCGCTTGCCTATGGTTTGGACAAGAAGACGAACGAGAAGATAGCCGTCTATGACTTTGGCGGAGGGACTTTCGACATTTCCATTTTGGACATTGGCGAAGGGACGGTGGAAGTGTTGGCCACCAATGGCGACACGCACCTGGGGGGCGACAACATTGATGCGCGTATTATGGACTGGCTGATAGCTGAATTCAAAAAGGACACGGGCCTTGACATTGCCAAGGACAAGATGGTGTTGCAGCGTTTGAAAGAGGCTGCCGAGAAGGCGAAGATTGAGCTTTCGAGCACGATGGAGACGGACATCAACCTGCCCTTCCTCACGGCGGATGCTTCGGGCCCCAAGCACCTGAATGTGAAGTTGTCGCGTGCGAAATTTGAGACGATGATTGAGGATTTGATTGCGAGGAGTTTGGAGCCTTGCAGGAAGTGCACCAAGGATGCGGGGCTAGAAGTAGGGGAGCTTAACGAGGTGGTTTTGGTAGGAGGGAGCACCCGTATTCCCGCGGTACAGGAGGCGGTGAAGAAGTTATTTGGAAAGGAGCCCAACCGTTCCGTAAACCCTGATGAAGTGGTAGCCGTAGGGGCGGCTGTGCAAGCAGGTGTTTTGTCGGGCGAGGTGAAGAACATTTTGTTGTTGGATGTGACGCCGCTGTCTTTAGGCCTAGAAACCCTGGGGGGTGTCTTCACGCGGTTGATTGAGCGCAACACCACCATTCCCTCGCGCAAGTCCGAAGTTTTTTCCACAGCCTCCGACAGTCAAAGCCAAGTGGAGATTCACATTCTGCAAGGCGAGAGGGACATGGCAAATGACAACAAGTCCTTGGGCCGTTTCCACTTGACGGGGATTCCTCCTGCCCCTCGGGGTGTTCCGCAGATTGAAGTTGTTTTTGACATTGATGCCAACGGCATTTTGAATGTGACGGCCAAAGACAAGGCGACCAACAAAGAAGCCAAGGTGACGATTACACATTCTTCAGGCCTCTCCAAAGACGAGGTTGAGCGCATGGTGACAGAAGCCAAGAGCAACGAGACAGCAGACAAAGAACGTCGCGCTCTGGTTGAAGAGAAAAACCGTGCTGAAAACCTCCACTACAGGTTGGAGAAGTTGCTGAAGGAGAACAAGGACAAGCTGTCGGCAACGACGGCAAGCGAATTGGAAGCAGCGCTCCAAGAGCTTGAGAAAGTGCGGGGAGGCGATGACAAAGCGGCCATTACGGCGGCTGTCGACAAGCTTGAGGCGATAGGCCACAAAGCAGCCGAAGAGATGTACAAAGCTTCAGCTGCAGAAGCTTCGCAAGCCCAAGCGGCCTCAAGTGCTCCGGGCAGCCAAGCTCAACCCATAGAGACACCCAAAGAGGATGTGGTAGACGCAGAATTCAAACCGAGTTGAGCAAAAATTTTGCCAAATGAGGCCCTCGCGCTATGATGAGTGCGGGGGTTTTCTTTTGCGGGCGATCGTCGCCCGCCACGTCGGGTTTGCATTTGATCGCTCATGGGTTTGCGCGCAAAAAAACACAAAGCCTATTGCGGGCTTGCCTCGCATTCGGGGCTGTGTCCGATCAGCGTTCCGAAGTGTTTGGGCATATGGCGATCGTCACAAAAAAGAGGTTGAAAGCCTTGCGTGGCTTTGCCAAATTTTCTGGGCGTACAGGGTGTTTTTTCTCTAAGAGGTGCGTCCATTTCGGGTAGCGATATCAACGCAGAGCAGATGGTATTGTTGAGGCGAATGCAATGAATGAAGCAAAAGCAGACGAGCTTGCGACAGAGCATTCTTTGGAAATGCGTGAAGCAAGAAAACGTTCTAAGACGATGTCTCGCAAAGAAATGGCGCGTGAGCTTCGTCGCAAGCGTTTGGCTGGGCAATGGAATGAAGAAGAGGCGGATTTGCTTCATGAGATTGAGAGCAAGCGTCCCAGGACGCGCGCGGATTGTGTGAATGGTCCGCGTCCATGTCTTTTCGTCTCTTGCAAACACAATCTCTATTTGGACGTCAATCCCGAAACAGGCTCTGTGAAGCTGAATTTTCCAGACAAGGAGATTACGGAGCTTCAATATACCTGCGCACTGGATGTGGCTGAAAAAGGTGGAATTACCTTAGAGGAGGTAGGGGAGATTATGAATTTAACGCGAGAGCGTATTCGTCAGGTGGAGACACAAGGCCTTCTCAAGTTGCGAGAAGCAACCGATGATGGGTTGGGTGACTAAGCCTCCCAAAACTCCCTTTCACTTGCTCGAAGAAGGATTGCACGCTAAATCCGAGCATTGCTTTGCATGGGAGAAAAGCATGTTTGCTCTGTTAAGTGTTTCAAACAAAGAAGGATTGTTGCCTCTGGCCCAAGGGCTTGTTCGTCTGGGCTATCAAATTCTATCCACAGGAGGCACCTTTGAGGCTTTGAGCAAAGCCCATGTCCCCGTTATTGCGGTTGCCGAGCACACGCAGAGCCCTGAAATTCTGCATGGCCGTGTCAAAACCCTGCACCCCAAAATTCACGGCGGCCTTCTGGGGAGGGTGGAGCGGGAGGACGACTGCGCCGAAATGCTGGCCCATGGCATCAGCCCCATTGCTTTGTTGGCCGTCAACCTCTACCCCTTTGTTGAGACGGTGGCGCGAGGCGCCCCCCCGGAGGAGATTGTTGAGCAGATTGATGTGGGTGGCCCCACCATGATTCGAGCCGCAGCGAAGAATGCGCAGAACGTCATTGTGTTGACAAGTCCCTCGGACTATTCGCGCGTGCTTTGCGAGTTGGAAGAAAACCAGGGCAAGTTGAGCAGTGCGACACGGGCCTATTTGCAGCGCAAAGCTTTTGAGCATACCGCGGCCTATGACGCAGCCATTGCCCAGTGGATGCAAAAGCGCGCCGAAGAAGACTTCCCTGAAACCCTGGCCCTTTCTTTTGAGCGAGCCCAACCCTTGCGTTATGGTGAAAACCCCCACCAGCGTGCCGCTTTCTACCGCTCTAAAACTCAACCTGCCGGGCCCAGCCTCGCCTTTAGCCGTGTGCTGCAAGGCAAGGAACTCTCCTATAACAACTTTTTGGATTTGGATGCGGCATTGTCGGTTGTTTTGGAATTCCCTCAGACGCCCGCTGCTGTCATTGTCAAACACAACACCCCTTGTGGGGTTGCTTTGGGGAACACCCTTGAAGAGGCTTTTGGACGAGCGAAGGCGGCCGATGAAGTTTCGGCTTTTGGCGGAATTGTCGCCCTCAACCGCGAAGTGGACGTTGCTTGCGCCCAAGGCCTTTGCAGTCTGTTTTTAGAGGCCGTCATTGCCCCTGCCTATTCCAAAGAGGCTTTGGCGCTTTTGTCGGCCAAGAAAAACCTGCGCCTTTTGGAAGCGGGAGCTGCTTTGGAACCCCCCCGAATGTTTCCCCTTGCACAAGTAGATTACCGTAGTATTTCTGGCGGTTTACTCGCCATGGACAGAGATATTGCAGGAGGGGAGGCGAACTGGGAGGTGGTGACGCGCCGCGCTCCGACAGCGGAGGAGATGGCGGCATTGAAGTTTTCGTGGAGCGTATGCAAGCATGTGAAGAGCAACGCCATTGTCTATGCCAATGCTTTTCAAACTTTGGCCATAGGCGGGGGGCAGACCAGCCGGGTAGATTCGGCCAGGCTGGCGGCCGAGAAGGGGGGGGAGAAGCTCAAAGGGTGTGCGGTTGCTTCAGATGCTTTCTTCCCATTTAGAGATGGGGTAGATGTACTTGCAAGGGCAGGGGCGGGGTGTGTGGTTCAACCGGGTGGTTCTCTGAGGGACTCGGAAGTGATTGCGGCGGCCGATGAGCACAACCTGGCGATGGTATTCACAGGTATTCGGCATTTTCGGCACTGAAACGACAGGCTATGCGCATCATTTGTTCACAATGCCAGACACGTTTTCGTGTCGATGACAAATACCTGACGTCGCGAGGCGTGCGCGTACAATGTCCACGTTGTGCGCATATTGAGTTGATTCAGCCTATGTCTGTGGAGGCGACTCCTTTTTTAGGAGAACGTATGTCAGGCGCGCAGCAGCCCGTGTTGCCGCCTGTCCCCATGGACATGGATGCGGATTTGGATTTTTCGGATTTACGGAGGGAGTTTGAAGAAGAGGGTGCAGAGCCGCAGAGTACTTTGGCGCCCGCAAACCTTTCGTTGGAAGGATGGGAGCTTCAACCGACGCAAACCATCATTGGCTCTTCAGCGGTCTATTGTCAGTTATGCGGGAAAGTGCTGTCGGACTCATTTGAGAAGGCCCTAGAGGTTTGTGAATCTTGTCGAAACCTGCCCCTAAGCTCTCCGGCTGTTCCTCCGAATATGGAGGTGGCGGGGTTGGGGAATAGGACGACAGGAGATTTAATTCACTCCTATGCGTCGGAGGAAGGCCCTCTGGCCCGCCCGGAGGAGGTGGAGGGTTTGTCCAACCAATATACCCCCCCCTATGCCTTTGAGGGGCCCCCTGGATATATTTCCAATGTGCCTTCGCAGAGTGGGGACGCTCAGGAAGCGGCCGTTGGTGTGGCGTTTTCTTCGAGACGTGGCCTATGGTTTTGGCTTCGTTGGATTCTCATAGGTTGTGGGGTGGCCCTGTTGTTGGTTCTTTTATTTTTGGCATTGGTTTTTATAGGGCGCTAAGTTGACTGTTTACATTCAACCCGAGGGGGTTTTTCGTGGACGTATTGTTGCTGGGTTCTGGAGCCCGAGAGAACGCTTTGGCATGGAAAATGAGCCAGAGTCCGTTGTTGGGAAAGCTTTATGCTGCAAACGGCAACCCGGGGATAGCCCGGTTTGCCAGTTGTTTTGAAGTGCAGGAGTCTCACCCTCAAGCCGTGCTTCAGTTGGCGAAGCGTTTGGGCATACAGTTGGTGGTGGTAGGCCCCGAGGCGCCGTTGGTAGCGGGGGTAGCGGACGTTTTGCAGAAGGAGGGCATCGCTGTATTTGGCCCCACCGCAGGGGCGGCGCGGATGGAGGGGAGCAAGCGTTTTGCCAAGCAGTGCATGCTGGAGGCGGGGGTACCCACGGCTGAATTTGAGGTATTTGAGCAAGTGGAGGCAGCCGTTGCGCGTGCGCGCGCCTGGGGTAGGGTGGTGGTGAAGATGGACGGTTTAGCGCAAGGCAAGGGGGTAGTGGTGGCCCGCAACGCGCAGGAGGCGGAGGAAGCCGTTTATGCGCTGTGGGCCTTGGGGGGTGGCAAGCAAAAGCTTTTGCTGGAGGAGTTATTGGAGGGGTGGGAGGTGTCGCTGATGGCGATGTGTGACGGGGAGCGTTTTGCCTTGTTGCCGGTAGCGCAAGATCACAAGCGTCTTTTGGATGGGGATGAGGGCCCGAATACGGGGGGCATGGGGGCCTACAGTCCCTTGCCGCAGATGTCCGAGGGCATGGTAGAGGAGTTGGGCCGTCTCATTTTCCCCCCGGTACTGGAGGTATTAAAGAAGAGGGGGACGCCGTTTAGGGGTGTGCTTTATGCGGGGCTTATGGTGACGCCGCAAGGGCCGAAGGTATTGGAATTCAACTGTCGTTTGGGCGACCCTGAGGCGCAGGTATTGCTTTTGCAGTTGAATGAGGATTTTTTGGCTTTGGCTTGGGCCTGTGCGCAGGGTGAGCTTCGGCAGGGGAGGCTGAAGAGCAAGCCGGGGGCGAGCGTAGCTGTCGTAGCCTCTGCAGAGGGCTACCCCACAGCGCCGCGGAAGGGGGCGGAAATTTTTGGCATTGCGCAAGCGGAGGCCTTGGGGGCGCAGGTATTTTTAGCAGGGGCCAAGGATGATTTTGGGAGGTTAAGGGTTTCAGGGGGGCGGGTGCTGAGTGTTTGCGCCCAAGCGGCCTCTTTGGCGAAGGCCCAGGAGTTGGCCTATGCGGCCATGGAAAAAATTCGTTTTGAGGGCCGACATTTCCGAAGCGACATAGGAGCGAAAGCCTTCTAAAGTGTGGCGCCTTTCTCGTTATGTGTTGTTGGAAATCCTTTCTCCTTTTGGGGCGGCGCTTTTGTTTTTTCTGTTGTTGTTATTCTCCATGGCTTTTTTGCGCGGCTCCGACTTGCTTTTGGGCTCCGCCATACGGCTGAGAGATTTGGCGGAAATTGGTTTTTTTGTTTTGCCGCAGTTTTTCATTCAAGCCATACCCATCGCTTTTTTATTGGCCTTGCTTTTGGGCATAGGGCGGATGAATGAGGACAGGGAAATACGCGCCATGCAGGCCTTGGGCTTAAGCCCCATGCGTGCCTCATGGGGGGTAATAGGGTTTGGGTTGGTGCTGTCCTTGTTGCTGACAGGCGCTTTGGCCTATGCTTTGCCTTGGAGCACCCGCAATTTATGGCATGTCACCAGTGAGCTGCTGAAACGTAACCTACGGGGCGACATTAAGTCCGGTGTATTTTATGATCAGCTCACCCGCTATGTCCTTTTTGTAGGTGAAGTGGACAGGCAGAATTGGAAGCGGCTATGGCTTTATGACACCCGGGAAGAGGACTCCTTGGGTTTGTTGAATGCCAAGGAAGGCCGTCTGGAGTTGCCCGAGGGGGAGGAAGCCATTTGGCTGCACCTGAAGGAGGGGGAGATTCACGACATACACAATGACTCTGCTGCTGTTGCCTACCCATGGGCGCGTTTTGAGGAGGGCAGGCTGCGTTTGGAATTGGGCAGGGGATATTTTCAGCGAAATTCTCTGGGGCGTGCGATGGATGAATATACCCTGGGGGATTTGCAGCGTTTTTCCAAGGAGGCGGGGGAGAGGGGGGACGAGAGGGGGGCCTTACGTTTTCATGTGGCATGGCATTGGCGTTTGGCCCAAGGCTTAGCCCCCCTGGTATTTTCTATTTTAGGTTTGGCCATAGCCCTCAAATATTTAAAGGGCAATAAAGCGATGGGGGGGCTTATGACGCTGGTGGCCTATGTGGCCTATTATATTTTAGCCCGGGTAGGGGTTTCCATGGCGGAGGAGGGGCTATGGGCGGCGGCCTTTGGCGCGCAGTTGGCGAATGTTGTTTTTTTAGCGGTGGGGTTGGTGGGGTGGCGCCACCTAGAGGCGGGGAGGTTGTTATGAGGGCCGTATACACCGCTATGGGGGGGGGGCCGCCGCCAGGCGCAGCCTATAAAAACCGCCCAGGGGGGTGGGCATGAGGGTGGGGAAAGTTTTATTCCGTTATATAGCGCTGCGTTATTTGCAGATGTTGTTGTTTATATGGCTTGGGTTGGTGGTGATATTTTTGGTGGTGGATTTTGGAGATCAGCTAAAAATGTATTTGGCGCGACCCATAGGGGACGTGCTGTTGATGTATTGGAACAAATTTTTGCTGTGCTTAAGCCAAATGTGTCCCATAGCCATGCTGTTGGCGGGGGGGAGCAGCATTGCCGCGTTGGCGCACCGCAGTGAGGTGAAGGCCATGTTGGCGCTGGGGGCCTCGCCCTGGGTATTTTATGCGCCGGTAGGCCTGTGCGCTTTGGGTGTAGCCATAGGCCTCTGCATTTTTGACGAGAAGGTGGCGACCCATGCAGGCCACATGACGGACGAGCTACAGGTATACCGATTTAAACGCTATGGTAACGTAGGGGCCTATTTTATACCCAAGCAATGGTTCCACATAGGGGATACCATGTTTTATATGAACTCTCCCGAGGAGGGGGGGTTTAGGGATATTTCCATATTCCGCCTTTCCCCCTCCTTCCAAATGACGGAGCGCATAGACGCCGAAACCATGAAGCACGACACGGGGGAGTTTTGGCAGCTGACGGACGTGCGTTTTCGGCGTTTTTTAGAGGGGGGGAAGATGGAGACGCAGACGAAGCCTGTGGCCCTGCTGCGTTTCCCCAAAAGCTCCGCCGACTCTTTTCGAATTCTCTCCGGACGTCCGGAGTGGATGCGGTTGAAGACTTTGTGGACGCAGCGCCAGTTGCGGGCGCAGGTGGGGTTGGCGACGCCGGCCTTGAGTTTGGCCCTGCACAACCGTTTTGCGACGCCGCTGATGGGGGTATTGGGAGCCCTCTTGACGGTGGCATTGACGCAGCGGCCCGGGCGCAAGGGGCAGCTGACGCTGGCGTTGACGGAGGGGGTATTGGTGAGTGTACTCTTATGGGGGAGCATGGTGATAGGGAGGGCCCTGGTATTAGGAGAGCGTACCTGGCCCTGGCTGGCGGCCTGGGGCCCCGTCCTCTTCCTAACGGTATTAACATGGGGCCTAGGCCATTATTATGCCCATGGGGGCAGTTTTAGCGGCAGGGGGGGCAGGCTAGAGGCCCTTTTGGGGAGGAGGCCTTTAGGTTGAAAGTAGCCCTTATTCACGACTGGCTGGTCAGCTACCGGGGGGGGGAGAAGGTGCTAAACGCCCTCTTAGAGTTATTTCCCCAGGCTAAGCTTTATACCCTGTTTTATGAACCTGGGACTATCCCCGGCCCTATAGAAACGCTGCCCATACGCACCAGCTTTTTGGACAGGCCCTGGCTGCGCAAGCGCCACCGCATGTTTTTGCCGCTGTTTCCCTTGGCCGTGCATTCCTTCTCGCTGAAGGGTTATGACTTGGTGGTTTCCTCAAGCCACTGCGCCGCGAAGGCCGTAAGGGCGCCCGAGGGGGTTCCGCATTTGTGCTATATTCACGCGCCGCTGCGGTATATGTGGGATCGCTTCGACGACTATTTCGGCAAGGGCCGCGCCTCCCTGCCCCTTCGCCTTGCGGCCCGCAGCTTGCGTCCTTTTTTGCAGCGTTGGGATGTGAGGAGCGCCCGGCGCGTCACGCATTTTGTCGCCAACAGCCGGCACGTCGCCCGGCAGGTAGCCCTGCGTTATGGCCGGGAGGCCGCCGTGGTACACCCCCCGGTAGACTTAGAGCGGTTTTTACCCTTAGCCCCAGAGGCCTCGGGCAGGGGGGGCTATTTTTTATGTTTTGGGGCCCTAGCCCCCTATAAACGTTTAGACTTAGCCATAGAGGCTTTTAAGCGTTTAGGGCTACCCCTATGGATAGCGGGCTCCGGCCAAATGGAGGGGGTGTTAAAGAGGGGCCTGACCGGCAACATACGCTGGTTGGGGCAGGTGCCGGACGAGGAAGTCCCCGCCTTATTGCATGGGGCCAAGGCCCTGGTATTCCCCGGCGAAGAGGATTTTGGCCTAACGCCCATTGAAGCGCAGGCCTGTGGGCGTCCAGTCATCGCCCTAGGGCGGGGGGGGGCCCTGGAGACGGTAAATGAGAGGACAGGTTTGTTTTTTGGGGAGCCTACGGCAGCGGCATTGGAGGGGGTGGTGGGGGCCTTTGGTGAATTTGAGAAGGGGTTTAGGCCGCAGGAGGCCCGGGAGAATGCAATGCGGTTTTCGAAAGTGCATTTTTGGCAGGGCATGCGTGCCGAGTTGGAGGCCGTGTTGGGCGGCAAAACGCTTCCCCAAACCCCGGGCGGGTGCTAGGAAAGCAAGCGGTGTTTCGACGTTTTCAACGGTTTTATAACGCCATAAAGCTTTTGGCGGATGAGCTGGTCCTCATAGGCGCCTTTGCTTTGGCCTATGGCCTGAGGTTTCACGCGGGGTTGCCGCACGAGGCCATTCCTCCCTTTGAAGACAGCCTTTGGTCGCTGGGGGTAGTGCTGTTGATTTTCCCCCTGGTATTCAAGCAAATGCGTCTCTATAGGACGAACCGTGCCCGTACGCACTGGGGGGAGGTAGGGGAAATTCTAAGGGCAACGGTAGTGGCTACGGTGGTATTGGTAACCCTCACCTATTTTTTTAGAGAGCGCTATTCCCGTATTACCCTATTGTTATTTGTAAGCTTAGCCTTCCTATTGCTTTCTACGCAGCGTATTTTATTTCGCTCCCTGCTGAACAAGGTGCGCCGCCGCGGCCATAACGTCCACTATGTGTTGATGATAGGCACCGGCGACTTAAGCCGGCAGGTGGTGAAGGTGCTGCTTTCGCACCGGGAGTTGGGTTTGCAGGTGAGGGGTTATTTGACGCACAAGCCGGAGGAGTTGCGAAGTCCGCCGTCCGGAATGCCCATTTTGGGCGGCATCAGCGACATAGGCCGTATTTTGGATGAGCAGCAGGTGGACCATGTCATTGTGGCCTTGCCATTTGCGGAGCAGTCCGCTTTGGCGGAGTTAATGAAGCAGATGGCCCTGCGTACAGTAGACGTTAAAATAGTCCCCGACTTAGGGGAATACATGACATTAAAGGGGGGTTTTGAGGAGTTTGGGGGCTTGCCGATGGTGGCCTTGCAGAGTGCCCCGGTGGATGCGTGGAGCCGCATGGTGAAGCGCAGTGTAGACGTGTTGGGCGCTTTGTTGTTGTTGTTGTTGTTGTCGCCGTTGATGTTGTTGTTGGCTTTGTGGGTGAAGCTGGACAGCAAGGGCCCGGTACTCTACCGCCAGGAGCGTATGGGCATGGACGGCCGTCTGTTTTGGATGTTGAAGTTGAGGACGATGCGTGTGGACGCGGAGGCGGTGGGGGCGCAGATGACTTTGCCCAAGGACGCGCGCCGTACGCGGCTGGGGGGTGTGCTGCGCAAATATTCTTTGGACGAGTTGCCGCAGCTTTGGAATGTATTTCGGGGGGAGATGAGCCTCGTAGGCCCCCGGCCTGAGCGTCCCATATTCATAGAGGAGTTTAAAAAGCGTATTCCGCGCTACCACTTAAGGCACATGGTAAAATCCGGTATGACAGGTTTAGCGCAGATAAAGGGTTTAAGGGGGCAAAGTTCCATAGAGGAGAGGATAGAGGCGGACCTCTATTATATAGAGAATTGGTCCCCCTGGTTAGACATGAAAATATTGGTGCAAACCATATTAGGGGGATTTTTATCCAAAAACGCCTATTAAGGGGCCAGGGGGCTTGACGCCCGTGTCGCTTGGAGCTAGGAAGCAAGCCCTCAAGCGGGAATAGCTCAGCGGTAGAGCATCGCCTTGCCAAGGCGAGGGTCGAGGGTTCAAATCCCTTTTCCCGCTCTGGAAGAAGGTTTCAAGAAGTCCGTCAAGGTGCACAAGGCCTTGGCGGGCTTTGTTTTTTTGGGTGTTTTTGCGTTTGTGCAAGTCCATGGAGGTTCATTGACAGCCTGGAGCAAACAGGGGTAACTTTCAGGGGTAACCCGAAGCTTGCGAAAACTGTTACCCCAAAACAAGCGCCATGCCCCTCTCTGACACCGCCATCCGCAACGCCAAACCTAAGAGCAAGCCATATAAACTCTATGACTCTGGGGGCCTGTTTGTCATTGTTACCCCCGTTGGTGGCAAGTGGTGGCGGCTCAAATACCGAATAGAGGGCAAGGAGAAATTGCTTTCTCTGGGGACTTACCCTGAAACCAGTTTGAAGGAAGCTAGAGAAAAGCGTGACGAAGCCAGAAAGCTCATTGCTCAAGGCATTGACCCAAGCGTTCAGCGTCAGGCCAAGAAGGCCGCTGCCCAGGCTGAAGAAAAAAACACTTTTGAAATAGTGGCCCGTGAATGGGTTGCCAAGAGGAGGGGCTCATGGTCTGAGAGCCGTGGAAAGAGGGTTCTCGCATGGCTTGAAAACGACATTTTCCCCTTCATTAGAGGCAGAGTTATGGCTTCCATCACCGCGCCGGAACTTTTGGACGTGCTGCGGCGCATTGAGGCCAGAGGTGCTGTTTATGTTGCGCACCGCGCCAAGCAAACCTGTGGCCAAATATGGCGCTATGCCTTCGCAACGGGCCGGGTAGAGAGAGACATTACCGCCGACTTGAAAGGAGCCCTGGCTCCAGCAAAGTCAAAAAACTTTGCCAGCATTACGGAGCCCAAGGCTGTTGGCATTTTGCTGCGAGACATGGACGCATATGGAGGCTACCTCATTGTGCGGTTTGCTCTGCGCATGGCCCCCTATGTTTTTGTCAGGCCTGGAGAATTGCAACAAGCAGAGTGGACGGAATTTAATTTTGAGGGCAAGGAGTGGCGCATTCCCGCCGCAAAAATGAAAATGAAGCAAGTGCACATTGTGCCGCTTGCGCGGCAAGTCATTTCAATGCTCCAGGAGCTTCAACCCTACACCGGCAATGGGCGCTTTTTGTTCCCATCCCCACGAGCGAACAGTGCGCCTATTACAAAGGAGGCCTTGTTGGCGGGGCTGCGGCGGCTTGGCTACACCAAGGAGCAAATGACCGTCCACGGTTTCAGAAGCATGGCGTCCACTCTTTTGAATGAAAAAGGCTTCAACCGAGATTGGATAGAGAGGCAACTTGCGCACGGAGACCGGGACGGTGTTCGCGCTGCATACAATTATGCCGAGTACCTTCCCGAGCGCCGCAAAATGATGCAGTGGTGGGCGGATTATTTGGATGAGTTGAGGAAGAAGAAGGAGTGAGAACCATGAAAAAATACATCACCCTAAAAGAGGCCATGCAGAGAAAACGCATTCGTGCTGAGCAAATGTGGAGGCTGATTGAAAAAGAAGGGAAATGGGTGCCTCTCTTTGACAAGAATCACAAACTTCTTCGTTTTGACGAAATTCGAGAGCGTGTCAACAGCGTGGCTGAAAAGCTTAGAAAAGAACATGGTCCTTTAGAGGTGGGTGGATACGCAGGCAGTCTTTTTATGTCCTCGCTTATGGAGTTTTTTTTGATTCACACCGACGACCTAGAAAGATTATGCACACCTGGAACGCCTTTCTCAACTGCACGGTTTTCGCTTGCTGAGCAAAGGGACTGGGAACACCGTTTTCTTCCCTATCCACCCCCCTCAAGCGGTAGCGAAGAAAAGCCTTGTGTACGTATCTCTACTGAGCCTTGGGCTGCCAAAACCCACTCGAAAATTCGTGATGAGATGCGGGCCGAGGGTAGCAGTGAAGCTGCTATAGCCTGCGTTCTTTACAAATGTGGGGCCGACAAAACAAAGATAGGTCGCCTTCTTCACAAAAAAAGAGGCATGGAAGAAAGCACATATAAAAAACATGGGGACAAGCTTTTAAAGGAAGCTGAAAGGTTGAACATTCAAGCTGACTAACAGACGCCTGCTTTCCCGACTTTCCCGTTTCGTTCCCAGACAATTCCCGCCCGCCTGTGGCCTCCTAGGTTCATTCATTTACCTAGGAGTTTTTTATGTCCAATGTTGTTGAGAATCTGCCCGCCACTGGCTTTTTGCGCTTGAAACAAGTCCTCAAATTTATCCCCGTCAGAAAAACGAAATGGTACCAAGGAGTCAAAAGCGGTGAATACCCTCGCCCTGTAGCCTTGGGGTCGCGCTGTGTTGCCTATCGCGCCGAAGACATCCGCGCTCTCATTGAGCGCCTGGGTGCACAGGCTTCCAGAGAGAAATGAGGGCTGCCATGTCAGAAAAACAAAGCCCCCGGCAGCAACCGAGGGCGAGAAAACAAAACAAGTGTGCGCAAACTATATCTCAGCCTGTCAAGAGGCGCAAGCCTACCATTGTGGATTGCGAGAATGCGCTTGACAGGCTGGCCAATGCTTCTCCTTCGGAAGTTGCCACAGCGTTGAGCGTTGCTGCCGCTGAACTTAAGCAGGCCGAGGGCGAAGCATGGCAGGAGAAAGCGCAACAAACGCTTCTTCAGGTGGCAAAAGGTTCAGAAGTCGAAGCGCCAGCGGCCCAACAAATTATTGAAGACGGGTTCAGGTGTGAAGCCCACCCAGACGGGCGCTTTTCTCTGGAGAGCGATGGGTTGTGGTTTACGGAACTCAAAGAGAATAGCGACCCTAAGCGAACATGGTTGGGGCCACCGCTGCTTGTTCTTGGGCAAACCAGAGACGAACAAAGCAAGGAATGGGGGCTGCTGCTCAAATGGTTCGACCCGGACGGAAAACCACACACTTGGGCCATGCCTAAAAGCCTTCTGGTTGGAAAAGACAGGGCTGCCTGGCTTGGTCGCCTGGTTGGCGAGGGGTGGTGTGCTGCGCCAGGGCAAAACGAGCAACGGCTGCTGGCCATATACTTGATGACCCATAAAACCAACCAGCGTGTGCGTTGCGTACCCAAAACTGGATGGTGCGGAGACGCATTTGTTTTTCCAGATGGTGTTGTTTTTGCTGGAACCAATGAGGAGCCTTAACATGCTAAAAAAAGAAGAACCTGTTGTCCCAGATGAAGTTTTTAAGTCGGGCCAGTCGGGCGAGTCGGCACCCATGGAAATTACAGGTGTTTTGGCTGCCCGACACACCAAAACCGAGGTCGGGCCAGCCGGGCCAGAAAAAATTGTTTTGCAGGGCCAAAAGCACGAAAACCCCTACCGTATGGCTGGGACATTGGAGGGATGGCAGAAGACAATAGGTTTGTGGGCACAAGCAAACAGCAGGCTTATGTTTTTCCTAAGCGCTGCGCTCAGTGCTCTATTGCTGGAGTTGATGGGGGCAGAGTCTTGGGGAGTCAATTTGTATGGTGGCACCTCTTGCGCCAAGACAACGACGTTGCAAGTTGCTGCGACTGTATGGGGCAGTGGTGGATTAACGGGAGGCTATGTCAAGAGTTGGCGGTCGACGGACAACGGACTTGAGGGTGAAGCCGAAATGCACAACGACACGGCGCTATGTCTTGATGAGCTTGGACAAGCGTCGGCGCGCACACTCAATGAAGCCTCGTATATGCTTTTCAATTCCATGGGCAAAGGGCGAGCCTCACGAAACGGAGACTCAAAGCCCCGCAAAAGGTGGCGGACTGTTGCTTTGTCGACTGGAGAAAAAACGCTTGCTGCAAGGATGGCCGAAGAAGGCATGCGGCCCAACCCAGGCCAAAGCGTCAGGTTGATTGAATTACCTGCCGATGCCGGGAAGGGCCTGGGCGCGTTTGAAAACCTCCATGGCCATGCTTCTGCCCAGGAATTTGCAGACACAATAAAGAGTGCCGCAACCCAAAACTACGGACACGCTGGGCGGGCGTTTGTTGCAAAGCTGGTTGAGAACAAAGCCGAAATAACGGCATGGCTTCAGGGGTGGATGAGAAGCATGTTGAAAGAATTTTGTTCTGAGGGGGCGACTGGACAGGTGAAGAGGGGGGCGCAGCATTTCATGTTGGCTGCTGCCGCTGGGGAGTTGGCTGCCAGGTTGAGTATTGTGCCTTGGAAGGAAGGAGAAGCTTTGGAGGCTGCCAAAAAATGTTTTTCTGCTTGGATAGCCTCACGCGGCGGAAATGAGAACGAAGCAGAAGAGGAAACGCGCATCGTGGGCGACGTGAAGCTCTTTCTTGAGATGCACGGCTCAAGTCGTTTTCAGCGTGTGGACGGCTCCATGGACGCTGTCGAAAAGACTGTTAACCGCGTTGGATTCGTCAAGACGGAAAGCGGGAAGACAACATATTATTGTTTGCCAGAAGCCTTCAAAAACGAAATTTGCAAAGGGCATGACTACAAACTTGCGCAGCGGGTGTTGGCCGAAAGGGGCATGCTTATAAAGGATGGCAAGAATTACACCGTGAAGCCTCCCCGCCTTCCAGAGATTGACCGGCAGCGGGTTTATGCGTTTGTCATGCCAGCGGACGAAGAGCGGCCCGACTCGCCCGACTCTGGCTTTTGACCGCCCGACTCGAAAAACGGCGCAACACCACGTAATTATTGCTTGCCCGACTCGCCCGCCCTGCCCGACTCAAAAAACGAAGAGGGAGAAAGCTTTGATGAAGACAACAAAGCCAAACCCTCAGTCCCAGCCGGACCCCCAACCAGTTTTTCCCCGGCAACCCACTTCCTGGCAGGGTGAAAATATGAATCCGGGCAACGGATGGTTTCCAGTTGGCGCGGCAGCCCACCTTGTGGGCATGGGGCTAACTTTGGAGCGAGACGCAGACGGCGAGCTGTTCTTGGGCGGCTTGCAGCATTTGTCTATTGAGGACAGAGCCCGCGCTTTGCAGACTGCCAAAGCAAACCGTCTCCTCATTTTGTCGGAACTGGAGAGGTGCGGGGGGACACTCTCCAACCCACTTGTTTTGCACTACCGCGCCCATTACCCCAATTATTTGGCACGGCTGCCAGAGATGTCCGGAGCGCGTCCGTGGGCTGAACTTCTGCTGCCGCTATCCCCCACACGCGAAAACAGAGGAGGGCATTCAATGAAAGTCCTCATAGACAGCCGAGAGCAAGCCCCATTTGCCTTTGAGCACCAAAAGTATGCTGGACCTCGTTGAAGTCTGCGCGCTGCCTATAGGCGATTATAGCCTTGCTGGGCTGGCTGATAAGGTTGCTGTTGAGAGGAAGTCCTTGGCTGACTTGGTGGCATGCCTTGGGAGGGAGAGAGAAAGGTTTGAGCGTGAATTGCAGAGGGCAGCAGCTCTTGACGCCTTCGCCGTGGTGGTGGAGGCAAGTTGGGGGGAGCTGGCGGCTGGAAACTACCGTAGCCAATTGGACCCCCCCAGCGCTTGCCAGAGTGTTTTGACCTTCATGGCCCGCTACCATGTGCCGTTTGTATTTGCGGGAAGCCGGGCCAGGGCTGAATATGTCACCTGGGGGTTTCTAAGGCAGTACCTTGAGGGAGCCCGCAAGCGCTGGGGGAGCATTGTCAAAGCCCACGGGGAGGTCGCAGCATGAGCAAAAAAACAGACGCCACTTCGTAAAATGGCTAAGCTGTTTGTTTTCCATAATTTTCCCGTGTGTCTGAGTCATTTTTTCTCCTCTTCTTCTTCCTCTTCTTCCTCCTCTTCTCCCTCCATGTTGTCGAGGAAGCGAATTCCCGACATGTCCCACTTTTCCTCTATCGTGAGTTGTTTCTCATCGTCTTTTTCGACCAATTCTTGCTTTTTCATCGCATTCCTCGACTGTTATCAAATAGCGTTTTTCTGCTCCTTGCCCCACTTCTTCTACCTTTCCCTTCATCACAAATTTCTTTTAGGCGCTCCGCTGTCATTGGTTCGTTAATATCTCTAATCATTCAATTCCTCCAATCTAACGATATATCGTTTTTCGCTCCCAAATACTCTTTCTTCAATTTTTCCACTAAGAACATATTTGCAAGCCTTCTGGCAGTTAGCTTTAGGGCACCCAAGGTTAACTAAACAGGCCAAAACGCTTGACAAAAAAGATGTAAAATGCAATAAATTTAGGTGGTTGGGGTTTTGGGTGAGTTAACAGCAAAAAACATTCCCATGCGCACATGAGACAAAAACAAGAAATAGAGCAATGCAGAAAGTTCCTCTTCATTCGCCATGTGCTTGAAGGGAAAAGTGCCGCAAGGGCTGCTCGCCTGGCGGGGTACTCTCTAAAAGGTGCCAAGGTACAGGGACACAGGTTGATGAAGGACAAGGACGTGAGGGCGGCTATTGAGGAAGGAAGAAAACAGGCCCCACCCTTGAAGCTGGCAGAGTCTCAAGAGTCCGAGTCTTCCACGTCTACCAAAGCGCCGCAGTTGCTTGCCGCCATGGGTATTGGGGAAATTCGCATGCTTTTAGACGCCATAGCGAGGGGTATAGCCCGGGAAGAGGTACCCATGCCCAAGGGGGGTACTTTGGTGGTGCGACCTCCAGACACCCGCACACGGCTTAAGGCCCTTGAGTTGAATGCCAAAATCCTAGGGCTGCTCGACAAAGACAAGGACAGTTGGAGCAGCGTGCCTCCTATTGTCATATGAGCGGCAACCTCTTTGGTGAGTTGAGGCTGGAGCCAGGAACCGAATGCGGCTTCACTCTCCAATAAATGTAGAGGAGCTAGGGCGGTTTTGGTTGAGTCCTAGACACTCTTCCAATCCAGCTAGCAGGGGAGCAGTGGCTTCAAGCATACGCGCTTAAACCAAAACCGCTCTAGGTTTTCGGCTCATCCAATTCCTTCAGCTTCACAACCCCACGAAGCTCATCGGCCACTTTTTCAGCCCGAAGAGAAGCCGCCGCGTCTTTTTTGAATTCTCGCTTTGCCTTTGTACATAGGTTTCCAAATGGGTCATCGAAACATGACGAGTCTTGCGGAAGCTCTGCACCCATCGCATATATTTCGATAAGCATCTCTCCAAGGGGCTTCACAACGGGAACATTGCCACTGAGAAATTCAGAAATGGCGTTTTCTGCCTGAGAAACTGCAATTGCAGAATACTCGTCAGCAAATTGGCACTCGTCGAGCATAGAAATAGAAAGCATCATTCCTTTGCCCTTGCACACCATGTGAACTTTTGAGCCTTTCTTCGCCACCGCCGCTCTGCTTAGGCTGCTGGTTTTCAGGGATGCACGGACGCGAGAAAAGTTTTTGTGCCCTTTGAGGACAAGATAGCCCACTCCCATAATGTCCTTGTTGATTTCTTCAACGACGCCAGAGACAAGAATCATCCTGCCCTTGAACATCTGGTCTGCAGATATTTCGTTGCTTTCATATTCGAACGAATAGTTAGGAGCTAGAATAACGGCAGACAATCCAGCCATCGAAAGCGCCGCATTTTCAATGCTCTCATCGTTAACTTTTGCCTCGCCTATTGCTTTTTTCGCCGCCGCAGAAATTGTCAGCTTGAGCAACCTAACTCCTTGCTCATTCAGAGATGGCCTGGTTGTTTCTTGCTCTGCTTTGGTTTTGCTCTCTTGGGTCTTGAAATTTTCGCGAATCTCAGCACCAACTCCAGCAACACTCGCAACACCAACAGCGCCAACACCGAAGCAGGCAATGCAGCTTCCAATGCCAAGCACAAAAAGAAGTCCAAGCGCTGCTAAAATGTATACCCAAGGACTGGTTTTCTTCGCTTCACTCATGAGTTTCTCTTTTCTTGGTTGCTGTGTGGTCGGCCGAAACGGTGAATGCAGTCACTAACGTGAATTCATAGACTGCTTTATACGTCAAACAAGGCTACGTCAAACGTGACGTATTATGCAATGAAGTATCTGGCTACGCATCCTTATGTGAAACGTGAAGCCAACCCCCATAAGCTCGCTGTTCGCTTTGGAAAAAAGTGCCGCCAAGTGCGACATGAGCATGGGTTGTCTCAGCTCGACATGGTGAGATATGCCGACTTTTCATTGTCCCACTACCAAAAAATTGAACGCGGCGACCTTGACCCACGCCTTACGACAATCAAACGCCTGGCCGACGCTTTTGGTGTGAGTATGGCAGAGCTTTTGGACGGACTTTGAGTTTTGGGTGCTAAATTTTAAGCCGTGGTGGCTGAACTTCGCAGCCAACACGCAGGGCAAAAACACCCACGTAAAAAATAACCCACGCAACAACGAAAGATGCTATTCTCCCTTTTGCTGCAAGAGATTGTGGCTGGGGCTGCTAAGCCCATTATGTCTAACATGAACGGAGAGAGCCTGCCGGTGGACCTTATCTCTTCGTTCTGCGTGGCTCCATTCTGGCGGCTCGAATGGGGAATCGCAAGGCTCTATATGAGCATCTCCCATGTGCAATAGGTTTTTTTCTGTGCATTGTTTTCTTTACGCCAGGCCTCTTTGACTTCTCAGACAGGAAAGCTTGCAGCTCTATATTCGGCCTTTTGTGCAGCATGTGTTGCCGCTGCTGGCCCAGATGAAATTCGCTTGAAATAGCGGTAGATTCACACCTCATTCGCCGGACGGACTCGAAGTCCTGGGCCTTGCTCAGTTTCGTGAGTCTCGGTTTTTTCCGTCTTCGTCATCTCCTTCGCCTGCGCAATTTTTTGCTTCTCCCTTCTCTAAAAAAGTCTTCTATCCTTTGGGCCTTCCCTCTCACTCTCCTCCTCGCCCTTACGCATATTCCCGCTGCGGACACTCGCTTATGTGGCCTTTCTCATAGCGCCGACCATGCGCTAATAACGCCCATAACGTCCGCGCCGCCTTGTTCGCTAACGCTACCACCGCTACGTTGTGCGGACGCCGCTCCATTAACTTCTCCTCCCACGGATTCCCGCCCCTCCGCTTCACTTGCTGCAATACACTCCTCGCACCGTGGATGAATAACATCCGCAAATATACGTCGCCGCGCTTGCTGATGCCGTATAGACGACTCTTCCCTCCCGTCCCCATTTGCCGCGGTACCAACCCCACCCACCCAGCAAACTCCCTCCCGGACTTGAATGCCTTCGCGTCCCCCATTGTCGCTACCGCCGCCGTCGCCGTCAACGGACCTACGCCCGGAATTTCACTCACCACCTTCACCGCTACGTCGTCCTTCTTCCAAGAAAAAATGACACGCTCAATGCCCACTATTCGCTTCTCAAACTTCAACAGCCCTTCAACTGCTTGTTCACCACCTCGCCTGTTTTCTCCTCAATAAAATGCACCTGGAAAACATTCTTTGCCGTGTCCACTCCAACGGGTGTAAGCTTCATGTCGTGCTCCTTCGTGTTCGTCGTTTGTTGAACTTCAGGGCCTCTTTGGGCTCTTCAAAGCCGTTAGCCCAGAAGGAGCACACTCTACCTCTCCCGTGCTCCCTCGGGGAGATGCTCATTTCATTCGCAGGCTTTTCATGTTAGACAGCCGGTCTTAGCAGCTTGTTTGAGCCGCCATTTTTTTTTGACCCTCAAATGACATTGCCCGGCCTCCTTCGAATGCAGCGGAGAGCCGGTCATACCTGAAGAAGGAAAGCTGAGCGAAGACGAGAAAAATGCATTGATCGCCATCCACGCGCGTTTGGCCTGTCTTAAGCAAAGCGGTTATTCTCACGCGAGCATTTTTATCGAGCAGGTACTGGTTTTGCTGGAGCTTTCGAATGTCAAAATCTACCTTGAAAGCATTGCTGCGGCGCTTGAAAATGTCGTTGGGGTTGTTCAGCAAAAACACAGAGGCGCAGGCTGGCACATTGGCGTCATTATTCGAGACTTGGAGAGGCTCACCGCCAACCTTCAACACAGCCAGGCAGGCCACGCGGCAGGCCAAAACACGCTGCACACTGCGCCCCAACACCAAGCCGCGCAAGAAGGCCATCCCACCATGGCTAACTTGCAGGCAGATGCGACGCCATGAGCCCCACACTTTTGGAAGCAGATGAAAAACTTGATGAGGCGCATGCGGTTCCTAAAATGAAGGCGTGGCAAACAAGGGTGAAAGCCAAACTCTCAACCTTCCTAGGGCGTTGTTCAACGCTATGGTGATTTTCCCATTAGCGTACAAACTCCCTAAGGTAGCTACCTCTAAACTTTAGAGGCTCATGGGGACGAAGCGTAGCGGAGTCAAGCAAACGAAGTGAGCTTCCGCTGCCGCGTAGGCAGGCGCTTCCTCCGCGCCTCCAGCGCATGACGGGTCTTTTCCAGCTCGGCTTGCAACAGTTTCACGTCCGGCAGCACGGTGCGGTACTCGGCGGCCATCACTTTGTTGGGCAGGCCGTCGAGCGCGTAGCGCGCCAGGGCGGATTTAGCGCGCACGCAGAGGATGAGTCCTACCGGCGGGTTTTCCCCGGGCATCGTCCAATGTTCGCGGGCATAGTTGCAATACAGATGCATTTGTCCCACGTCAGCATGCGTGAGTTCGTCGAGTTTCAAGTCAATAATAACCAGGCAGCGCAAGCGGCGATGGAAGAACAGCAAGTCTACCCGGAACCAGCTTTCATCCAGGCGCAGCCGCCGCTGACGGCCGACGAAAGCGAAGTCGTTGCCCAATTCCAGCAGAAAGTCTTCCAGCCGATGGATGAGTGCATCTTCCAACTCGAACTCGGAATATTCGTCCTTGAGATCTAAAAACTCCAGAACATAAGGGTCGCGAACGGCTTCATCAGGCGTAAGTACATCGCTGGGTTTGGGCTGGCTGTCTTTTTCAAGCATGGCGCGCTTGTTCTTCGACAGCAGCGCACGAGTATAAAACTGAGTGCCTATTTGGCGGGCGAGCTGGCGCACGCTCCAGCCGCCGCGAAGGGCTTCGGCTTCGTAGAACTCCCGTTCTTCAGTGGATCGGGTACGACGCATCAGGTGGATATAATGCGTCCATGTCAGAGGAAAGGCTTGGGCAAGTTGGCCCGGGTCGAAAATCCGAATCGCCGATTCGGATTTCTTTCCCCGTTGCTTACCGGTGGAAGGAGGAGGTTCTACACCGAATTTCCGAGACAGTGTTTCGGAAATTCGAGAGGGCGGGTAAGTCAGGTAGAACAACCGCATTTGTTCCAGGTTGTCCACGCCAAACCCTCGCCCAAACCGGGTTGTCAGATCGACGGACAAGCGCTGAAGCAAAGCTTTGCCATAGTCGGCCCGCTCTTTGCCACCCTGATCGAATTCCACAATGCGCCGCCCAATCTCCCAATAACTGGCGGTCATCAGCGTATTGACGCTGCGTGCAGCGGCGTGGCGTGCTTGCTCCAGCAGGGCGACAATGCTGCCGTGGATGCCTGCATAATCGGCGCTCGTGCATTTTTCCACCGCAGCGGACGGGCCTTTCTTGGAGGGCGAAACCCGCTTGGTTGTTGTTTGTTTCGCCATGCTCAACCCAACCTAACAGGCTGAAGTGTTGTATGTACATGCTCGAAACTCCAGTCGGCGATTCCTTCGAACCCCGCGGCTAGATAGAACTGATTGTAGGGATAAAAAGCTAACATGCGTTCCTGGAGTGCCGCTTTTGAATCGGGAGGCAATGCATCCCACCATGAAATACGCAACGCATGATTCTCACAAACAATAGAAAGGCGCAGGAGAGCGTCTTTCAATTTTACTCCGGAGTGCACAGCGGCCGCTAATGACCCCAAGAATTTTTCACAGGTGCTTGAACTCGATACGTGCCATGCAAAGCTAAACGACCATCCATTTTCTATGGGTGCCGTAAAGAACGTGATTAAATCAAGCGCTGGTTCTTCTGTTCCAAGCGTTTGCAAGTGGCCGCCAGTGAAATCGTAGTCTGGATGGAGGAGGCCGGAGAGCTGTAGGGCGCAAGGGGAATTCGACGTGAAGATGGTATAGGCAAAATCGCTGTAATTTTTAGAGAGAAGGGCTTGGTCATATTGCCCTTTGTGGTATTTCAGATTGTTGAAACCGATTGTGTTCCCCTCGTAACAAGCCGTCAACATGTCTTTGGCAGAAGGACTGAGATTGTGGTTGTTAACAAGATTGGGCAGCGCTCGAACAGCATTTTCCTTTACGAAGTACTCCCGGCACAAAGAACGATAAGCATAGAGTGCCACTTGTTGCGCATCAGGACGTAGCGGAAAGTTGTCGATTGGAGCGAACAACTCGTTGTCATGCGTTCCGCAAAAGCCTGCAAAGGCAGATGCTCGATTGAGTCCTACTTTACGCATCATTGGTTTGCCATTGTTCTTCTTAAGCGTCGAGAAATCGCTGTTAAGACGATAGACGTGTCCGTTTTCCGCGATATGAGCAAGCTGTCCACTTCGTTGAATTGAATGTGCCGAGACGATCTTGTCGCAGCGCACGCTACTTTCATAATGAAGGCAGCGCCCACGAGAACTCTGCTTTTTTACTTCTCTTATAAAATCGTCAGCGAATGACATTGGCTTTATTTATCCATCTTCGTCAAAGTTGGGGATAACTTACCATGCTTGTAGATGCGCGGCCATGAATGCTCACCACATTCTTAACCTCGATCTCGCGACGGGGCTCTATCATGCCCGGCAAGTCAAAAAAATAGAAGGGCGTTCGCACAAAAACCACCGTTCACATGGAACGAAACACGCAAGCCGCAGCGCGCTGGCCTCATGCTTCCTCTCCAGCCAGCTTGCTAAGTCCGCATGCGCTTGTGCTGCTTTGCTTTCTTCTGGAGCTGATTGTGCTTGCTGATCCTCAATGATAGAAAGGAAGGCAGGGGAAGAAGAGCAGCCCACCCACAAGGCACCCCAAAACATATTGGGGTAACTTTGGGGGTAATACGAAAACTGCTTGAAAATGTTTATGTGTCATATTGTGCGGTTATGGCATCAATTGCGAGCCCTTTTCCTCAAAAAGAGAGTTTCAAAAAAAATCCGTCAAAGCGAACAAGGCCTTGACGGACTTTTTTTGTAGGCGCTTTAACAATTCTTCTGCCCTCCCGGGGGGGGTTGTTGGTGCTGGGCCTGCGGCCCGGCTGTTTTTAAAAACAATTTTTTTGCCCTCCCGGGCGGGGTTATTGGTGCTGGGCCTGCGGCCCGGGCTGTTTCCGCTGCGCGGCGGCAGTAGGTTGAAACTCGCTTCGCTCGTTTAACTCCGCTCCACTTCATGAGTCGTGAAAGCTTTGCTTTCCCGCCTCACACGTTCCGCTCCGTTTCGCCTAC
>Ga0123356_10000921_pt1 | contig 32467 bp, 28 predicted proteins | sample TergutEmb28metaG_2_FD_92546 | JGI IMG/M metagenome (GOLD analysis project Ga0123356, IMG submission 92546) | Embiratermes neotenicus P3 segment gut microbial communities from Petit-Saut dam, French Guiana - Emb289 P3 | ecosystem: Host-associated > Arthropoda: Insects > Digestive system > Gut ...
GCCAGCTTTTGCCGGGCGATGTTGAGATGCTCTCCGGTCCCGGATGCCCCGTGTGTGTTACCGACCAGCAGGATATTGACCGCGCCATTGCCTTGGCGCAAACCCCCGGAATTATCATGTGCACCTTTGGTGATATGCTCAAGGTTCCGGGCACTTATGCCAGCCTGCAGCAGGCACGCGCCGAGGGTTGCGATGTGCGTACAGTTTATTCCACACTGGATGCGCTTGAAATCGCCAGACAGAACCCTGACAAACCGGTGGTTTTTCTCGGAGTCGGCTTTGAAACAACCGCCCCTACAATTGCCGCATCACTCGCACTGGCCAAAAGCCAACAGTTGCGTAACTACTCCGTCTTTTCGCTTGCCAAGTTATGCCCTCCGGTGATGAAAGCACTGCTTGACGGCGGCAAAATCAAAATAGACGGAATCATCTGCCCCGGGCACGTGAGTGCTATCATCGGTTCCCATCCATATGAGTTTATTGCGCGCGACTACGGCATCTCATGCGTTGTGGCCGGTTTCGAGCCTGTGGATATTTTAATGGCAGTGGATATGCTCTTGGCACAAATAGAAAACGGCAGACCGCAGGTAGAGATTGCCTATGGGCGCAGTGTTTCCCCTGATGGTAATAAACGGGCGCAGGAACTGCTTTCCGAGGTGTTTGAGCCGCAGGCGGCACGTTGGCGCGGCGTCGGAACTGTGGAGGGCAGCGGTTATAAGATTTGCGATGCCTATAAGGACTTCGATGCCGAGCGATTGTTTGAAATAAAAACCGGTCCTGCCAAGGAGCCGGCAGGTTGTCGTTGCGGCGATGTGCTGCGCGGTATTATTAAACCCCCGGAATGCCCTCTGTTCGGGCGTATTTGCCTGCCTGAGCGCCCCACGGGACCATGCATGGTGTCGGGGGAGGGAGCTTGTGCCAGTTACTACCTTTTTGGCGAGACTATTTCAGCTGTTGAATAACCAAAAAAGACCATACAGAAGGAGATTTTGAAAATTAATAATGTACCATTGCCAGAGATAAGTCCTGCTTTTACGATTGAAGATGTTCACAAAATAAGGGAATGGCAATACGAAAAGCAAAAAGGCATGACGCCAGAAGAGATCTGCGAAGATATTCGCAACGATGCTGCCGGCTTTAAAGCTTTACTTGCTAAGCCTGTTGATCCAGCTATCCACGCAGAAGTAGAGCGTCGTTTGGCATCCGTCAAGAAATCCGTCAAGGTACTTGCCTAATTTTGCAAAGTCAACCGAAACGAATCCGATACGCAAAACCGATAATTGCCCAAGATAAGGAAATAAGTGATGGAAGAACGCATACTGATGGCCCATGGCAGCGGCGGTAAGCTAAGCCATGAATTAATCACACAATGCTTCGCAAGCAAACTGAACAATCAGTGGCTGTCGCGCATGGATGATGCGGCTGTCATTGACTGCGCTGGCGGACAATTAGCCTTTACAACAGACAGCTATGTGGTAACACCGCTTTTTTTTCCCGGTGGTGACATTGGCAAGCTTGCGGTATGCGGCACAGTGAACGACTTGGCTGTCAGCGGGGCAGTGCCGCAGTATTTAAGCCTTTCCTTCATTCTGGAGGAGGGCTTATTGTTCGCCGATTTGGAACGGGTCATTGATTCCATACAGCGTACCGCCGCAGAGGCAAATGTGGCTATTGTCACCGGTGATACCAAAGTCGTGCCTCACGGCAAAGCCGATGGGATATTCATCAACACGTCCGGAATCGGTCGGGTAATGCCCGATATTAGAGTTTCCGGTTCCAATGTCAGAGCTGGTGATGCGATTATCATCAGCGGCAATATTGGCGACCATGGCATGGCCATCATGGCTCAGCGCGAGGGATTGCGCTTCGACGGCGACCTTGCCAGCGACTGCGCGCCGCTCAATGCGTTAATTGCCGACATGCTGGATGTATGCCCGCAAATGCACTGTATGCGAGACCCTACCCGTGGAGGTGTTGCCACCACATTGAATGAAATTGCCGCGCAATCCGGCGTGGGCATGCTCATTGGTGACGATGCCGTTCCGGTGCGTCCGTCGGTGCGCGCTTTGTGTGAGATGCTGGGCTTGGACCCGTTGTATGTTGCCAATGAAGGAAAGCTTTTGGCTTTTGCCCCGGCGGATGCCGCTGAGAGCCTGCTTGGTGTCATGCATGCAAACAAATACGGGCGGGATGCCGCCGTAATCGGCACAGTTACCGCAGACAATCCGGGACAGGTAGTACTGCGCACCAAACTGGGAACGTCACGTATACTGGCCATGCTTGCAGGTGATATAATGCCGCGCATTTGCTGAGAGGTATCGGCAGAAAGGAAGGGAATAGTATGTACGCTTTTATTTCACGCATTGGCGAAAGGTTTAAGTGGTGCATAGCCCTTTTCTGGGTTGCGCTGGCGGCTATTCTATTTTTGGTTGCACCCAACCTCTCGGATGTTGGCGTTACAGACCAAAGCCAGTTTCTGCCAAGCGATACCGAGTCTGCCATGGCGAATGCCTTGGTCAAAGACAAGTTTGCCTCAGCCGACCAGAAAGCGACCTCCAGCGGTCTTCTGGTAATCCACAACACAGATGGTCTGTCTGCGGCCGATATGCAGCAGGCAGGACAGTTGCATGACTGGCTCGTATCAAACGCGGCACCGGACGGCATTGTTTCCGTGGTGTCGGTATATGAATCAGACGCATTGGGGGCCACCCTCATCAGTGCCGACGGCACAACCATGCTGATGACTCTTGATTTCGCCCATGGCGCCATTGACCCTGTTGTAAAGGATGCCATCAGGCAAATCCGCGCTTATGTCGGCTCAAATTTCCCTGACTCTGAAATCTATTTTTCAGGTGATACCGGACTTATGAATGACCTTTATAACTCGGTGCAACAGACCGTGGACCGTACAACGCTTGTTACGCTCATACTGGTAACAGTGTTGCTTTTAATAGCATATCGCTCCCCTGTGGCTATTTTACTGCCGCTGATTACCATTGGGTGCAGCTACCTTGTGGCAATCGGGCTGCTTGGTTTCATGGCACAGGCCGGCATGCAGGTTCCGACGCTGGCAGAGGCTTACCTTGTGGTCATCATTTTCGGTGTGGGCACGGACTACTGTTTGTTCATGGTATCGCGTTTCCGTGAGGAGTTGGCGCACTCGGAACGCAGCAAGGCACAACACGCAGCAATCTGTCATATCGGTCCCGTACTTGCTGCCAGTGCCCTCACGGTGATTGTGGTCTTCTTATCGCTTGGTATTTCGCGTTTCGGCATGAATCAAACCACCGGTTATGCCATGGCATTGGGGGTGGCCGTCACGTTGCTGGCAGGGCTTACGCTTACCCCAGCCCTTATTTCAATATTCGGGCGCAATGTTTTCTGGCCCGTGCGGCATTTGCCGGCGCAATCCGGCGGACGTTTCGGCTGGCATGCCATAGGAAAATGGGTCGCGGCGCATCCAACATGGGTTGCCGTGCCTATCACGCTATTGCTGCTACTACCCTATTTTGCCCTTCCCCGCATGTCGCTTTCTGCGAGAGTGGTTGATCAGATGCCGCAGAACGTGGAGTCTGTTTCAGGGTTTAATCATTTCAACGAGCGTTTCCCGGCGGGAGAGTTTTCCCCGTTGTATCTTATGGTACAACTGTCAGACGATAACGCATACAACGGCGACATTTCATATGGTGCCGAACTTGCGCTGCTGGCAAGCTCGCTCATGCATGTGGAAGGCGTGTCGCGGGTGGATTTTTACAATGCACCTGTCGCCGGCTTGCAGGAGTTCTCTGTACAAATACAGATGATAAAAGAGCAATTACCTCAGGGCGTTATGCCAGACGCGATGGGCTCTCTGCTCTCAATGCTTGGTGATGCCATGCAGGCATTGGCGCTGCAATACCCGGCTGTAATCCAAAGCCAAAATTTCACAACTGTGGCAGGAGCGCTGCAGCAAATGCAGACCGCGGGAGACCCGACGCAAATTGTATTACTGCTTACGAATTTAGTCTCAGGGCTCAATGGGCTTACGGATGAGTTTAATTTGGCCGTTGATACAGTTTTCAGCGCATCAATTAAAGCGACCTACTTCTCCACAGATAACACTGTGGCACGCATCAATGTTATTTTGCAGGGCAATCCTTATGCAACCGCAGCAACTAATACTGTGGATTCTCTGCGCGATGAAGCCCGCACCAGCCTTGCTTCTTTGCCTCTTCTGACTCAGGCCTCTGCATCCTCTTCCCTCGGCGGCGAGCCGGCCACACGGGCTGACATGCTAGACGTCAACAATAGTGATTTTGTCAGAGTTGCCATACTTGCCGTAATCGGCATATTAATCGTCATCATCTTATTGTTGCGCAGTGTGCTGGCGCCGCTGTATATGATTTTGACTGTGCTTTTGAACTACGGCACGACGCTCGGTATCGTCACGTGGCTTTTCATCACACTGATGCATAACGGCAGCATCGTGTATATGATTCCTCTGTTTATTTTCGTCATACTTGTGGCGTTGGGTGCGGACTACAACATCTTCCTTATGTCGCGCATCCGCGAAGAAGCGCATAAAATGCCCATAAAAGATGCCGTGGCCAACGCGGTCGGCGGAACCGGTGGTGTTATTACCGCCTGCGGCATCATACTGGCAGGCACGTTTGCTACATTGATGACCTCATCCATGCCGGTTGTGTTCCAAATAGGTGCGGCAATAGGCATTGGAATTCTTATCGATACGTTCTTAGTGCGTGCCCTGCTTGTTCCAGCTATTGCAACCATTTTGGGGCGCTATGGCTGGTGGCCGTCGCGGTTGTCTGCATCAGTACCTACTAAAAAGCAGAGGTAGGCACGTACTGCTTTCTACTCGTAACTTTGACTAGTTATAGTAGCCGTGGCATAATAGCCGTTTCTGTACAACTGATAACACTGGTTGTGATGCGCTATGTCCCGTTTCCTGTAAGATAGCCAAGCACGAAGAGATAGGTTTTTATAAGATGGATACCGCCGCACCGCAAAGTTTTCATGCCCTGCCCAAGCATAAGATAGTCTTTACCATGGTTGGCGTACTGCTGGCCATGTTTATGGGCTCGCTTGACCAGACTATCGTTGATACGGCCATGCCGCGCATCGTTGCTGACCTTTCCGGGTTTGAGCACTATACATGGATTATAACGGTATATATCATTGCCTCAGCCATTGCGGTACCCATCGTTGGCAAGCTGACCGACATGTTCGGGCGCAAGCCTTTTTACCTTGGCGGGATTATTATTTTCACCATCGCCTCCATCTTTTCCGGTCTGAGCCGAAATATGCCGGAGCTCATCATCTTCCGCGGCATACAGGGTCTTGGTGCCGGTGCCATGATGGCTAATGCTTTCATCGTAATTTCCGATATTTTCCCGCCTTCCGAGCGCGGTAAATATCAGGGACTTATAAGCGGCGTGTTCGGCATGTCGGCCATCATTGGACCTACGCTGGGCGGACTTATTACAGACAGGTTATCGTGGCACTGGATTTTCTATGTGAATGTCCCTTTGGGGATTATAATAATTATCCTGTTTACCTTCTTCTTTCCATATATTCGGCCCAATGCAAAACGCGGCAAGATTGATTTTCCCGGAATGGTTACGCTGTCGCTTGGTGTGATGTCGCTGCTGCTGGCTCTTTCATGGGCAGGCGGGCAATATCCGTGGCTGTCATTTCCGGTTATTGGGCTTTTGTCCCATTTTGTGCTGATGCTGCTGGCATTTTTATACATTGAATCACACAGTAGCAACCCGCTTATTCCTCTGTCGCTATTTCGCAACCGCATCATCTATATAGCTGAGATTGTGGTATTTATGACAGCCATCGGCATGTTTGCCGCCATCATATTCGTGCCGTTGTTTTTTCAGGGTGTGCTGGGGGCCACTGCCACCATCAGCGGCGGATTTCTTACTCCTATGATGCTGGGGCAGGTAACCGGAAGTTTTACGTCGGGGCAGCTATTGTCGCGTACCGGAGGGCATTATCGCATGCAGGGTTTTATGGGATTGCTTATTATGTGCGTTGGTGTATTCCTGCTTACACGCATGAGCCCATCGACCGGCTATGGCATTGCCGTTGTAAATATCGTGCTAACCGGCTTTGGACTTGGCATGACCATGCCTTTATACACTATTGCCGTGCAAAACGCCGCGCCTTACCGCATGCTGGGCGTGGCAACCTCCACCGTCCCGTTTATCCGCTCCATCGGCGCATCCATGGGACTGGCTATTTTTAATCCCATTTTGAACAGCCAGTTTGCAAGCCATTTTACCTCAGGGCTGCCGCAGGCCGTTAAGGATATTTTACCTGCGGAACAAATCGAGGGATTAACACGTAATCCGCAATTGCTAATGAATGCGGAAACAGAAGCCGGCATCAAAGAAGTCCTCATGCATGCATCACCGCAGGGCGAGCAGCTGTTTGAGCAGTTACAGCAAAGTGTCAGGGAAGCACTGAGCTCAGCCATACATCACATTTTCATCATCGCGTTTGTGGCCGTAATAATTGCCGTACTGGTGCACTTTTTCATCAAGGAAATACCCCTGCGCAAGGACCATGGCAGTGGCTGATGGGGCGGTTTCTGCGCCCTTTGCTTCTTGGTTGCAGAACTTGTCTAGCCAAATTAAGCCAAGATGTGTATAATGGAGCCCGTTAAATTTTCAAATACTGGAAAAGGAGTTTAAGGTTATGCCAGCTTTATTCTGGATTGTGCCTGTAGCCGGCGTACTCACAGTGCTGTTCGTGCTGTGGCTGGTGCGCGACGTGCTAAAACATGACCGTGGCACACCAAAGATGCAAGAGATCGGTGATATGATTTTTCAGGGTGCTTGGGCTTTTCTCAAGCGCCAATATAGCACTATCGCCGTATTCTCCCTTATCATCGCCGTAGTCATTGGCGTATTGGTCGGTGTCTTAGGCGGAAGTGAGTCCGGTTATACCGGATTTGCTATCGCATGGCGCACGGCGGTGGCTTTCCTGGTGGGTGCCGCATGTTCGGCTGTTGCCGGTTTTGTGGGAATGTACATCGCTGTTAAGTCAAATTTGCGCTGCGCCTCAGCTGCCCAAAAAAGTCTGAATGATGCGGTTAACGTCGCCCTGCGCGGCGGCGGTGTAGCAGGCTTCCTCATTACGGCCCTGTCTCTTATCGGTGTTACTGTCATTTTCTTTGCCTTCGGCGGATATGACAAGCCTGATATCGCCCCGCATTTGATTATCGGGTTTGGCTTCGGCGCCAGCTTCGTCGCCCTTTTTGCCCAGCTTGGCGGCGGTATTTATACCAAAGCGGCCGATGTGGGCGCTGACCTTGTCGGTAAGGTTGAGTCCGGCATACCTGAGGATGACCCGCGCAATCCGGCCGTGATTGCCGACCTCGTTGGCGATAACGTAGGCGACTGCGCCGGCCGCGGTGCCGATCTGTTTGAGTCCACCGCTGCTGAGAGCATTGGTGCCATGATTTTGGGTATTGTGCTCTATGTCGCGACCGGCAGTATCGTTTGGATTTTGTTCCCGCTGGTTGTGCGCGGCTTTGGCATGATTGCCAGTATGGTTGGTTTGCTCACGGTGAAGGCCAAAGAGAACGAAAACCCCATGAGTGCGCTAAACCGCGGCTATTACGTTTCCATCGCGCTGGCCATCATTGGACTGTTTGTCAGCGTTTATTTCATGTTCCATGATCAATTGGCCGGCAAGGAAATGTGGCTCTTCGGCGCCGGTATGGTGGGCATTATTGCCAGCGTCATTGTGGTTTATGTCACGCAATACTACACCGAGTTCCGTTTCCGCCCGGTGCGCGATATCGCCGAGGCCTCTAAAACAGGTCCTGCAACCAATATCATCGCCGGTATGTCAGTTGGTTTTGAAACCACTTTCGCAACCGCAGTCATTATTGGTATTTCACTTATTTTGTCTTACTGGTTCGGCACCAAAAGCGGTATTGACGGAGCCGGTGTTTTCGGTACGGCTGTGGCCACCATGGGTATGCTCATGACCTGCCCCTACATCCTCACAATGGATACCTTTGGTCCCATTACCGACAATGCCAACGGCATCAATGAAATGGCCGGTGCCGGTCCCGAGGTACGCCGCATAACAGATAAACTGGATGCGGTTGGTAATACTACCAAGGCACTCACCAAGGGTTATGCCCTTGTTTCAGCCGGGCTTGCGGCTTTCCTGCTCTTCCAGGCTTATCTGGATCAGGTCGCTTTCATTCAGGGAGCTGAAGTCGGACACAGTGTAGTAGACCTGGCCCAAATTGAGGTTTTTGTTGGCGCTCTTCTGGCCGCCATGGTAGTTTTCCTTTTCAGCGCCATGTCCATCAAGGCTGTTGGCAAGACTGCCAGCAAAATCATTGAGGAAGTCAGGCGCCAGTTCCGCGCTGACCCCGAAATTCTCAATCCCAAAGATCCGTCCAATCCACACAAACCGGATTATGCCAAGGCGGTTGATATCACAGCCAAGGCCGGTATGCGCGAGATGATTGCCCCGGGATTGCTGCCTATTTTGGCACCTGTGATTGTGGGCTTGGTATTCCGCTGGATGGATTATGACGCGCCAATGGTAGTGGCCGGTTTCCTCATGGTTGGCACAATTGTCGGCATTATGATGGCCTCTTTCATGAACAATGGAGGCGGTGCCTGGGATAATGCTAAGAAGATGATTGAGGACAATCAGCTTAAGGATGAGAACGGCAATGTCTTGGGCAAGAAAACAACGGCCCATGCCGCCGCGGTTGTCGGTGACACCATCGGCGACCCGCTGAAGGATACGGCTGGTCCGTCACTTCACGTACTCATCAAACTGCTGGCAACTGTTACCTTGGTGTTAGCACCTCTTTTCATCAAATAGAAGCTTATACGTACTGATTTTAGGGGGCGGCAATAATGCCGCCCCCTTTCATTTTGTCCTTTACTTTGCCTTTACGCCGCGATGTTATAATATAGGCATTCGATATGCGTATTTTAGTTGTAGAAGACGAGCAGGCATTGGCACAGGCGCTGGCACATGGTCTGTCGCGTTACGGTTATTCCGTTGACACGGCATACGACGGCGAGACAGCGCTGGTGATGGCTGAGGTTAATGCTTATGACTTGGTGTTGCTTGATCTTAACCTTCCTAAAATGGATGGGCTGGAGGTATGCCGCCGCCTGCGTGCTGCAGGCTCACGGGTCGGCATTCTCATGCTAACGGCCCGCTCCGGGCTTGAGGAGCGCGTCACCGGTTTGGATAGCGGAGCGGATGACTACCTTGTTAAGCCATTTCAGTTTGCTGAGTTGCTGGCTCGCGTGCGCGCCATATTGCGCCGCGATGGAGAAACGCGCAGTGCCGTCCTGCAATCAGGCAGTCTGGTGCTTGATCAAAACACTATCAAGGTATTTGTTGACTCAACGGAAATTCGGCTTACTGCGAAGGAGTTTGGCATACTTGAGTACCTTTTGCGCAATGCATCACGCGTAGTAAGCCATGAAGAGTTGCTTGAGCATGTTTGGAATGATGACGCCAATATGCTCACGCAGACGATCAAGGTGCACATCAACAACATTCGCAAAAAGCTGGCGGCCGCAGGTGATGCCGAGCGCATCGCCACTGTCAAAGGTCGCGGATATATTGTGAGTTAATGCATATGGAACAAACTGCACCACCCAAAACGGAATCCTCTTTTAGACTACCTATTTTCGTGAAAAGCATTCGCTTTCATCTGACTTTGGTTTATTCGGTTTTTCTTGTGTGTATACTGATTGTTATGAACATCGGTATTTACTCGGTTTATACAATGTCACTTTCGGACGTCTCAGAAATACGGGTTCCTTTTGGCGATATGGTGGCCTGGCAAAATGCCATACATGCAGAAAGAGAAGAGAACCTCAAAAATTTACGCGACTATTCAGTTCTGGGAACATGTTTGGTTCTGGTCGTCGGTGCAATCGGAGGGTATTTCATAGCAACCCGTATGCTAAGACCAGTTGATGAGGTTTCATCACTTGCCTCACGCATCTCGGATACCAATCTAAAAGAGCGCATCAAGCGCAGCGGTCCGGATGATGAGATCAAACGTCTAGCAGATACCTTTGACAGCATGCTGGAGCGCCTTGAGAATTCCTTTGAGTTGCAAAAGCAGTTCATTCAGGACGCATCTCACGAGTTGCGTACGCCGCTGGCTATCGCCCAGACCAACATTGAGGTACTGGAAATGGAAGAGGCAGCAACAAAAGAGGACTATCAGCAGATGGTTGATCTGCTTAAGATGAGCCTTGAGCGCATTAAGGACGTCAGCAATTCCCTGCTACTGCTTTCCGACGGCACGGCTCTGCCAAATCAAATGACGCAGGTGGACATACAAAAGCTACTTGGTGAAGTATATGACGAAATGGGACTGAAAGTACGGACAGCGGGGCTGAGGTTTGACTGGCAGCCACATGACGCGACTTTGCCCGTGCGCGGGGATGCTTTGCGTTTGAAGCAGGTTGTAATCAACCTTGTTGATAACGCCGTAAAGTATAACAGCACCGGCGGCATGGTAAAAATGGAAGCATTGCGCGAGGGCAACTCAGCCATTATTGCGATAAGCGATGGCGGTATTGGCATACCTGCTGCGGATTTGCCTCACATCTTCGACCGCTTTTTCCGCGTCGACAAATCGCGCTCACGCGAACGCGGCGGCAGCGGATTGGGCTTGGCTATTGTTAAGAAAATCGTAGAAGACCACGGCGGAACTGTTACGGCACAAAGCCCGGGTGGGCAAGGCAGTGTTTTCCGCATCAAACTTCCTCTTTGGCAGCACTAATTCGGCATTTTTTACAATGCGAATGTGTTAGCATTTCCTCATCATGCATATTTCTGCATAAAACGCTACCTCAGGACGTTTAGAAGCATAACTTTACCGTCGCTTTACAATGCGCATGTTACACTGCCAAAAAACATATAGAAAGTTAATTCTGTTTGTGCAAAATACTACGCAGGAGCTAGAAATGAAAACTCAATTGTTAACAATACGTAAAGCATGGCTGCCGTTTTTGCTGGCATTGATGCTGGGCATATCAACACTGGGCGGATGCAGCCTGTTAAGTGTTACCCAACCGGCTGTTTCAACCGAGCCTGAAGTCGTCTATCAGACGTATCTGGTGTTACCCAATCTGGCCGATGTCATCGCCAGGGTGCGCCCGTCGGTTGTTTCAATTAGTACCGAGACTCCCGGATATGATTTTTTTCGTGGGGCATATACGATACAGGGAGCCGGTTCCGGATGGATTGTTGACCCGAATGGGCTGATTGTCACCAACAACCATGTTGTTGAGGGTGCCAGCGTCGTATCGGTTACATTAGAGGACGGGCGTATCTTTTTTGCTCAGGAAATTTATGCGGATGCTTTATCTGACCTTGCCGTAATAAAGATTGCTGCCAGCGACTTGCCGGCAGCTACGCTTGGCATCTCCAATACCTTTGATTCAAGTGTTGAGTTTAATAACACCTTAGCAGCGCCATCGTCAGGTACTTTAAATACCCATCCTTTGCGCATGGGTGACTGGGTCGTTGCACTGGGCAATTCGCTTGGAATGGGCATCAGTGCCACAAAGGGAATCGTCAGTGCCACCGGTATTTCTGTTACTTATGGCGGGAATGTGCTGTATAACCTTATACAAACCGACGCCGCCATCAACAATGGTAACTCCGGCGGACCGCTGGTGAATCTAGCCGGCGAAGTTGTCGGTATTAGCAGTGCTAAGGTTTCGGCTGTAGGTGTGGAAGGCATGGGATACGCCATAAGCATAGATGAGGCTTATCCGATTATTCAACAGCTTATTGAAAACGGGTATGTTTTACGCCCTGATATTGGCGCTGCCCTGTACACCGTGAACAAAACAATCGCCAGCATCTATAACCTCGCGGTTGATTATGGTGCGCTCGTCACACAGGTGACGCGCAATGGACCTGCTGACAGTGCAGGGCTGCGCTCAGGTGACGTTATCGTAGCGGTGGATGATATTGCGGTTTACAGCGCTGAGGGCTTAAAGCGCACCTTGCAGTCATACGAGATCGGACAGGAAATACGACTCACCTACTATCGCGATACAAAAAAGAGAATGGTGGATGTCATTCTTGTGGAGGCATAAAACTATTTTGCCAAAGCTCGTCTTAAACAAGCGGCAAATAGAGGCTAATATGAAAACTAAGAATTACCCGGGTGCTAAAATCAAACCTGAGGCTTCAACAGATCTTCAGATTGTTTCTCTGCCAGAAAACGTCTTTGACAATATGCGCTGGAAATTGGGCGGTTGTCCGCGTTGCTATGGCGACTTGTTCCTTGATTCAGAGGACGGACAAACACTGGGACACTGCCTGCAATGCGGGTATGTCGGAGTGCGCATGGAGGCTATGAATTAGGCAATACCGGCAAGTGGTGAAACGTCACTTAAGATACCTGAGTATTACCGCACGGTAACGCTTTTTGCCAAATTCCGCGGTCTGTCAGGATCTTCACCTCTTGCCAATGCTGTAAAATAAGCCAGTTCCTGAAGTGGCACAATCGTCACAAAAGGATAAAGAATGTCCTCGACCTTCGGGACCTTGCACCACTCGTCAAATGCGCTATGAGCCCTATCCGAAACCCCGATTATAAATGCCCCTCTTGCTTTTGCCTCTTCTACGTTACAAAGCGTATCATCAAATGTGTAATCATCCGGACAAATGGCAACTATTGGAGTGCCTTTTTCAATTAATGCCAGCGTGCCGTGCTTTAGCTCACCTGCCGGCATACCCTCGCCATGCACATATGATACCTCTTTCATTTTAAGTGCTGCCTCCATGGCAATATGGAAGTTACTGCCGCGGGCGATGAAATAACATGCATTGTGTCCTGCAATATAACGCGCCAGGGGCTCGGCATGCTTGAGGTTCGTTTCAAAGGAAAGTTCTACCAGCGGAATAATATGCTTAAGCTTTTGGATAATCTCCTCTTGCTCCCCAGAAAGATAGTGGCTTAAAAGTGTCAGTACTGTAATCTGCGCCATATAGCTTTTGGTTGCTGCAACGGCATTTTCCGCCCCACACTTCAGCGGAAAAACGATATCCGAAAGGCGCGCAAGTTGTGAGGCTTGGTGGTTTACAAGCGATATGACCTTGGTCTGTCTTGCACGCGCAGTACGCACCCCAAACAGCACGTCGGCAGTTTCGCCGCTTTGCGAAAGTGCGATAACCACGCTGCCCGGACGCAAGGCATCGGCAAAATACTGGAACTCAGAGCCGATTATTACCTCACTCATACGCTTGCCTATACGCGAAAAGAGGTAGCGCCCCATAAGAGCGGCATGGCGCGACGTTCCGCAGGCTGTAAAGATTACATTCTGCGCTTCACTTATTATTTTGGCGGCTTCCTGCATGTCTGGAACGCTTTGTTCAATAGCCTGCTCAAGAACACGCGGCTGCTCGCGTATTTCACGCATCATATAATGCTCAAAGGCATTATCGCACGTGACGGCAGAAACCTGTCGCGGTAGCGTTTCACAATGCTTTTCCATTGCGATGCCGGCACTGTCATAGAAAACAAAGCCCTGAGGTGTTACCTCGGCAATTTGCCCGTCTTCCAAGGCAAATAACTGATTGCAGCCATCCGGCAATGAATTGACGTCGCTTGAGGCTGCGTACCCTGCAACCACCCGCCCCAGCAACAGCGGCACTTCACGAGCACAGGCAAAAAAACTGTCTGGGTTGTGGCGGCTTATTACCAAAAAAGCGAATACTCCGCGCAACTCGGCTATTGTTGCCGCAATCGCTGTCACCATGCTGCCTTTCTGGCGGTAGAAATGCGCTAAAAGGCATGGTATGACCTCTGTATCGGTTGTCGATGCAAAGGAGCATGTGCTTTCAAGGCTGCTGCGCAACTCTCTGGCATTATCTACAATGCCATTGTGTACTACGGCGATGTTATTGCCCCCGTCAAGGTGTGGATGAGCGTTTATCTGTGTTACGTCGCCATGGGTAGCCCAGCGTACGTGACCAATGCCGACATGCCCCGAAAGCCTCGAAAGATGGTGTTGCCGATCCACCTCCTCCAGTTTTCCGGCGTCTTTCTTATAATGCAAAAGCCCGTCGTGTATCGTGGCTATACCGGCTGAGTCATAGCCTCGATACTCAAGCTTCTTCAGTCCGTCAAGGATGAATTGGGCCGCCTGCCCGTCTCCGTTATATCCAACTAATCCACACATACAATTATGTAAAATAACACGGTCAAAATATTTTCAGATATTATAGCTGCTCTTTGCGCAACTGCGCATCGTCCATAACACTGCCATACACAGCAACGCCAGGCCATATGCGTGCGTGGTTGCCGATGACGCATCCGGCGTTGATGCTTACGTTTATGCCAGTCTGCACGCCATCGCCGAGTATGGCACCAAATTTGATGCGCCCGGTAGGAATACCATCGACAGTCACAGGCTCCTTATCAAAGCGCATGTTGGCAATCTTGGTGCCGGCACCAAGGTTACAGTTTTCTCCAATGACACTATCCCCGACATAGTTCAAATGCGGAATTTTGCATCCGCGCATGATTATGCTGTTTTTGATTTCAACAGCATTTCCAATGCGACAGTTATCACCAATAGCCGTTGCCGGGCGGATAAAGCAATTTGGACCAATGTCGCAGTTTTCCCCTATGACCACCGGTCCCGCGATATAGCTGCCTGCGCGCACAATGCTTCCCGTACCTATATTGCAAGCTCCCTCAATGTGTACGTTTTCCTCAATAATGCCTTGATTATTGGAAATTAGCCGTGAAAGCGCGCATGCATTGGCATCCAGCAAATCCCACGGATAGCTGATATCGTGCCAGCTTTCCAGCTTGGCGCAGCATACAGGCATGCCTTGTTCGATGAGAAGTTGTAACGACTGCGTCAGTTCTATTTCGCCGCGGGACGACAGCGGCGTTTGGTCAATGGCTGCGAAAATGTGCTCATTTAGCGTATATGCCCCGGTGTTAACCATCTGCGCTGAAGCAACAACAGGCTTTTCCAAGATGCGACACACTTTGGCGTCATTTTCTTCAACAACGCCAAACCCGGCAGGGTTGGATACTTCCTTCACACCAATGGTAATGCCTTCCGCTCGCACCAATTGCTGTATATCAGCTGCAGAAAGAAGCATATCACTGTTAAATACAATGAAATTTCGGCGAACATTGTCTTGCACTGTTCGCACCGCAGCACCTGAGCCGGATGGAGTTTCCTGACAGCGATAAGTTATCTTTACTCCAAGTTTCGACCCGTCACCGAAATAATTTTTTATGACATCGCCATTGTTGCCAGTTACAAGAATGAAATCGTTTATGCCCGCCTGTTGAGCCTCAATTATGATATGCTCAATGATGGGCTGATTTGCCACGCATATCATACCCTTGGGACGTGCCTTGCTCAGTGGCAGCATACGCTGCGCTTTACCTGCGGCCAGTATGACAGCTTGCGTGATGCGTGGTTCCTTGTTATCTGACATTGTGCTAACTCATTTCCTCTTGTGTGCGCCTGCGCCATTTTGAGCATGTGACTGATCCATCAAAACATGTGAGCGCCATGCAATCCGCTCAAAAATCGCAATCCACAGACAGTATAGCATGCAACCAAAGTAGTCATCTGAGAGCAGGGAGTTCGTTCTCAGTGGAAAACCCTACACAACAAAGCAAGCCCACCGGATAACCGTGGGCTTGTGAAATTATGGGATGTTGCTATTTACCAGACTTCTTTTCGTTCAAGAGCACTGGACACGTGACCGCATGTATTGCACTTGTAATCATCCGAGTCAAAAACCATTTCATCGCGACATATAGGACAGGGCTCACCAACACGAGCGCGTACATATCCACACTGCAGGCAGTGCTCTACCCAGCTATACTCATCGATATCCAAAAAAATATCGCCGCCGCAACGGGGGCAGCATTTTGCTTTCCACTTAGACATTAACCTCTCCGTTTTCAAACTCAACAGAAATCATAATCATTGGGTTGGTAATCAAAAATTTGTTCCATATGTTTTTGTGCATAACACAAGAATAGAGCAGGCACAACACACAGGCTGAATTCACACAAAGGCGGGAGTATAGCGGATTAGTTATGCTTCGTCAAGTATGATTTCAAAAGGACAACTGATAGCATTTGACGGGCATACAGCCTCACATAGCCCACAACCGGCGCATTCGTCTGCACCGACAAACGAAATAACCAACCCAACTACCTGCAGGCCGCCTCTTGTACACACACTGGCGCACAAGCCGCAGCCGGTACACAATTGCCGAACTATCTCAGGCCGCGACATTCTTTCACCATATGCCGAATTTTATTGAAGCGCTGCGAAAAAATCTGTAACTCAGGTATCACTTTATAACCCCCACTCCACAATCTGCTCAAGTCCCTTCTTATTGCGTATAGCAACCTGATGGAGGCGTATTTCTATCATACCTGTGTTTTCCAACTCTTTTAGCGAGCGCGCAACCACCTCACGTGCCGTGCCTGCCAAGGCAGCCATTTCACGCTGCGTAAGCCGTATGGCCGGTAGTGAAGAGGGTTCAGAGAGATTATCAAGCAGTATTCTGGCCACGCGGCTTGTTACACTGCGAAACGACAAATCTTCGACCAGCGAAATCAGCGAACGGATGCGCTGTGCCAACAACCTGTTGATGTTACGCGCAAGCTTGGGGTAATTGCGAAGTGTGAGATCAAGGTCATCGCGGGTAATGCCATATAGCGTTACTGCGCCCAAAGCTTGAGCATCCATAGGTATTGGCCCATCATCGCAAATCGGTACAACATTAAACAGTTCTCCCGGACGGACGAGACTGATGACTTGTTCCTTGCCATCAATCGATGTCTTAAACAGTTTTACAACCCCTTCTGCAACGAAAAACAGTGTACTTGTCTCATCGCCTTCCGTTAGCACCATCTCGGCACGCGGCAGTTTTTTCTCAAACATGCGCCGGCTGATGGCATCCAACTCCGGGAGGGGCACATCGGCAAATACTGCAGATGCCTGTAAAAACTCAAGTTTGGTCATAACAATACGCAGACAGCTTACCTCAGTGCCATATCCTGTGCCAGCGTTACGAGTGTGCGCACAGGTATGCCCGTTGCACCTTTGGTTATATAGCCATGTTCCTTGTCAGACTGGTTAACCCCGGCGATGTCCATATGAACCCATGGGGTATTTTCAGCAAATTCACCTACGAACATTGCGGCGGTGATGGTACCTGCCGGACGCCCGCCGACATTCTTGAGGTCGGCCACATCGCTTTTATTCTGCTCTTTATATTCATCAAACATAGGCAGCTGCCAGGATAACTCGCCTGTCTTCTTTCCGGCTGCAAGAACTCTGTCCGCCAAAGCCTGGTTATTGGTAAGAACGGCGCTGGCCACATGCCCTAATGCCACGATACAGGCACCTGTTAGGGTTGCAACATCCACAATATGTTTTGCTTTTATCTTAGCATTGACATAGGCAACGGCATCGGCTAGGGTAAGACGACCCTCGGCATCGGTTGAGATAACCTCAATGGTTTTGCCATTCATGGCCTGCACCACATCGCCGGGTTTGTAAGCTGTACTGCTGGGCATATTCTCCACTGCCGCCACAACGGCACTTACATTGAGTTTGGGCTTAAGCTGAGCAATCGCTGATATAGCAGCAATTACGGATGCCGCACCTGCCATATCGCCTTTCATATCACCCATACCGTCAGATGGTTTAAGCGAAATGCCTCCTGAATCGAATGTGATACCTTTGCCTATTAGCGCCAAATCGACAGAGGCCGTTGATTTGCCTTTGTAAGACATGATTATGAACTTAGGAGACTGGGCACTGCCCTGTGCTACGGAAAGAGCGGCATGCATACCCAAGGCCGCCATCTCTTCCTTATCCATGACGGTGATTTCCAGCTTGTGCTTTTTTGCTATGTCTTTTGCGACAGCTGCTATATCGGCAGGATACATGAAATTGCTGGGCTCATTTGCCATGTCACGTGCCAGTATGGCCGCCTCCGCCATTATGCGCCCTGTTTCAATGCCCGCATTAACAATCGAAACATCAGATGCATCACACATAAGCATAACGCATGTTATTTCGGCGTAGTCAGGTTTCTTGGTTATATGGCGCCTGAAAGTATAAAGCCCAAGGTACGCTCCTTCGGCAAGCGCCTGTGCCCGCTCAGATGCAGAGAGAGACGCCCCTTCACCCAGAAGCTGGGATGCGATAAGCGCAGCTTTGCTTTTGCGCAAGGCACGACATACAGCACCGAAAGCACGACGGAGTTTCTCGCTTGTTAAATCATCTTTCTTGCCAAGCCCCAACACCACTATCAGACCTGCTGAAATGCCCGCAGGGGCATGGAAAGCCTCATACTCGCATAACTTGCCGCTAAGACGCCCAAATGCGACAGATTGGGCCATGACCCCGCCCAGCTTTTTATCAAGTGCAGCTAGTTCTGCAGAAAGTTTCTTTTCGCCTTCATACAAACCGAAAACCAGCGCGTCAGCACTTTGTTTTTCCAGATTGGCAGATGATACTTTAATTTGCATTGCTTTCTCCTCAAATAAAGGTTCAACCTGTTTATAGCATATTTGGCACAAACCTGTCATCAACGAAAAATGATAAACTATTGTACGCTACAGGTACGAAATGGGATTTGAGTTAGTCATCCAAGAAAAACTTTTGAAAGTGATCCTGACAGAATGAACCTTAGTAAATCGAGATACTGCAAGGGTATACAGTGCCCAAAAATGCTGTGGATGGATGCAAACATGCCTGAGCGCTTTGACCAGTCGGTGCTGGATATAAACAGGCTGAGCACCGGTACTGCTGTGGGTGATTTGGCTATGGGAGCCTTTGGACAATTCGTTGAGGTGCCATTTTCACGAAACAAGGACAAAATGACCGCCGAAACACAGCGGCTGCTGAGCAGAGGGACAAGCATAATAGCCGAGGGGGCCTTTTCATTTGAAAACAACTTCTGCGTAGCGGATATCTTGCGCTCTGTAGAAGACGGATATGAGTTGACTGAGGCCAAAAGTTCCACATATTCTGCGAACATTGGTCCGGAAAAGGTTAAGCCTATCTATTTTGACGATATGGCATATCAGACCTATGTCCTGACGCATTGCGGGCTGAAAATCAACAGAGTTTATATCATGCAGTTAAATCGCGATTATGTCAGGCTGGGAGAGTTGGATATACAAAAGCTGTTTGTTTTAACCGACTGCACCGAGCAGGTCCTCGACTTGCAGCATGGTCTAGCTGGAAACATCGAAAGAATTAAGGCAATTTTGGCACAGCGAAACGAACCGGATATCCCCATCGGCAACAGATGCAATAGTCCATATGAATGCGGGTATAAAGGCTGGTGTTTGCGTAATTTGCCGCACGACAACGTGTTTCAAATCGGCTGGGGAATGTTCGGAAGCAAAAAGGATGAAGCTTACAATGCCGGAATAGTTACCTTTGATGACATCCTAAACAGCGGTATTAAACTCTCGGACAAACAAGCGCGCCAAGTCATAACGACTGTGCAGAACCTGCCACCGCATATAGACAGCGAGGCTATAAATGCCTTCCTCGGCAAAATCACGTACCCCTTGTGTTACCTTGATTTTGAAACGTGCCAACAACCCGTTCCGTTGTGGGATTATGTGTCGCCATATGAGCAGCTTCCGTTCCAGTATTCACTACATACTCAGGACACTCCCTGCGGCATAGCAACACACAAAGAATTCTTGGGCAAGGAAGGAACCGACCCGCGCAGACCGCTGGCTGAAAGACTATGCGCCGATATTCCTCGCGGCGCCAGCGTACTGGCATACAATATGGGGTTTGAAAAAGGGTGCATAAAGGCACTGGCGCTTATGTTTCCCGACTTGTCAGAGCAATTAATGAGCATCCACGACGGAATAATCGATCTTGCCGAGCCGTTTCAGTCTGGTGCGTATTACTGCCGTGAAATGGGCGGCTCTTACTCAATTAAGTCAGTGCTTCCTGCCTTTTTCCCCGATGACCCGGCGCTGGATTACCACGCCTTAAGCATGGTTCACAACGGCAGTGAGGCCATGGCGGCTTTCGCCGACTTGCACAATAAGCCGCCGGAGGTAATCGCCAAAACCCGCACGGCCCTGCTGGCTTATTGTAAATTGGATACGCTGGCCATGGTGAAAATAATGGAAAAGCTGTACAGGACTGTTAATGGGTAACAATGCTGTAAAAACGAATGTGCTTTTACCTGCCAAGTTTTATGGAGGATGCTTACATGCCTAGAGCGACAACAAAGACGGATTTGGTTAAGACCGCAAACGAACAATTTAATGCTTTATGGAAGCTGATTGATTCATTGTCGGGTGACGGGCAGAATGCGTCGTTTAATTTTGGCAATGACTTCGTGCTAAAACAGAAAGAAGCGCACTGGGGGCGTGACAAGAATGTGCGCGATGTGTTAGTGCACCTTTATGAATGGCATAAGCTGTTGCTAAACTGGGTGAGATGCAATAAAAGCGGCGTTTCAGAACCATTCCTTCCCAAGCCTTATAACTGGAAAACATACGGGCAGATGAATGTTGAATTCTGGCAAAAACACCAAACCACGCCATATGAGTTGTCGCAAAAAATGCTCAAGGAAAGCCATGCAGAGGTAATGGAAATGATTGAAACATTCTCAGATGATGAGCTGTTTGAAAAAGCCCATTTTGCATGGGTCGGCACGTCTTCCTTGGGTAGCTATTGTGTCTCCGTGACATCAAGCCACTACGATTGGGCGATGAAGAAGATTAAGCAACACATTAAAACCTGTGAAAAACCAGCATAGTTAACAGTTCTCGGGCTGCAAATATCATGCCGCAAAAGTAAATGGGCACAATGCTTCTTTCCCATAACCCCAACCTAATAATGTGCGCTGCGCAAAAATCCCGCGACCAGCGCACACAACACATATGTGCCGTTAATCAACAGATTTGCCGTAAAAATATCCCTCATATGCTGACCGCGCTGTTCCGGGGTTAATCTGGCGGCAATCAGACTCTTCACACTTTGCCAGCCGGCAACCAGACCCAGCGGGAGGATAAACCATCCGTCCCTGAAGTTTGTTATTGATAATACTATTACAGCCCCAATCCATGACAGCATAAACACGCGATGCATGATACGAGCCTTGGATCGCCCCAGCAACATAGGCAATGTTTTTCGCCCGACTGTGCCGTCCCTCTCAATGTCGCAGGTATTATTTGTCAGCATAATTAAGCATATGCCAAGCATAAGCGGCAGGCATAGGTAAAACATGTTCCAGTACATATCCCCCGTGAGTGCCGCAAATACAGCGAAAGGCAGTAAAATACCCATCACAACGCCTGATGCAAACTCACCAAGCGGCATATACGACAATGGTTGCGGTCCGGCAGAATATGCCAATACAGTAACCGTCCCGATAAATCCAATTACAAACGGCACGTAATTCGTAACGCATACGACATACGCACCCAGCGCCAGTGCTGTCAGTAAATAACAGACCCCTACCAAGCGGACTGTTCTGGGTTCAAAGCTGTTGTACACCAAAACAGCATCGTCTCTTTCCGGTGAGTTTTCAAGCGTGTCTGTCCCATGGATAAAATCATAATAATCGTTCAAAGAATTCACAGCTGAGTGCATTAAAACCGCCGCAATCAGCAAAACGTAAAACATTGGCACAGAGAAAGCCCCTATTCCCAAAGCCAGCACGCTGGCAAATAACACAGGAATAATAGAGGCCGGAGCCCACGAATGCGGGGCTGCCAATAAGTATATGGCCTTGGGAGTTATTTTCTGATAACCCGTCTTCTCTCTGCTCATTTATCTTCAAAAACTGTCATTATCCACCAAACATTTGTCTTCAAAGTTTAACATCAAAACAGTGCCAAGCATTCAGCTCAATCACAAGTTACTTGCCGCCTATTGTTTTGTTGAGGCATCAATCAATTTCTCCGTGCTTCTAAATGCAACATAAGCTTAATTGATATTAGCATTGCAATTGGAGCATTTTTTGGTTTCAACATCGCACAGCGATTGGCAGAAAGGGCATCGCACTTTGATGACCTCGGTTGTTTGGACGTTATTTGTTTTGCCTCCATCGTCAAACAGGCTTTTAATCAAAATTATGACAAGTGGTATTACACCAAAAATAACCAATGCTATAACCAATATCCAAACACCTACATCACCCATATCACGCCTCGCACTTTAATAAATTTATATGGTCATCCAATATCCGCATTGCAGCGCGGACAAACCTTAGCATCAATATCGCACAGCGTCTTGCAAAAAGAGCAGCGCACCTTGATGACCTCGGTCGTTCTGGAGTTTGACTGACAGTGCAGTTTTGCCATCTCTAACTCATGAGCGCGTTGTTTGTCAGGCTCATTTCGTGTGTGCCGCATACGCAGGTACAGTGACAATACCAATACAAACAGCAACGCAAACGCGATGCCAAAACACACCGCAATTTGCGACCACGGGATATCTGTCCTAATCAAGCCAGCAATGGCTATGCTGAGGAAAATGATGAGAGCAACGCCACATGCCAAAATAAACAGGTTAAACAATAACCAGAGGAAGCCACCTCTATTTTTTGCCATATCGTGCTCCAAAATATTTATAAGAAGGATTATACAACAATGTCAATCTCCACTAAAGAGATAAAATATGCCAGTGGGCAGATTTTTAACGGCAACTATTTCAAACCAAATGCCACTCATGAATTATTCATAAGGCTATCCGGAAAGGATTCCTTTAAAGACCAATTCACGCTAGTTGCACGTTATCAACCGATAACTTTCTGCACACCAAACGTTATGACATGCTCGCCCAGCTTGTGCTCTTCTTTGGCTATTGATTCAGGCGGCATTTCACAGTGTATCCGACGCGCCAGTGTCTCATGTTGGATATACCCGGCATACTCCTGCATGACGGACTGAACATAGTCATCCGCTTTGTAATAAATCTCGATATAGTCCGCTATTTCAAAACCGGCGTTCTTGCGCATATTCTGTAAGCGATGCACAATTTCACGGGTTAATCCCTCTTTGGCAAGATCTGGTGTGATATCGATATCCACCGCCACGCCTAATTCGCCGTCTTCACTGAATGGGCTGCATGTAGCAATATCATCCGCCTCATCCGCAAAAACCAGTGTTTTAACATTGAGTTCTTCAAGAATCTGCTCTTCTGAGCGCAACAAGCCTTTCTTTTCGCTCGCATTGCGCACACGGACAACCACTTTTGCCAGTGGCTGACGCACCTTAATCGCAGTTAAAGCGCGTGCTGCACGACCTAGGCTGGAAACCTTCATTGCCAGGCGAATATCGGCAGAAAGCTGCTCATCTATCACACTTTCATCAGCTTTGGGGAAATCCGCCAAGTGGACACTCTCTGGCGCATCCGGATAAGCACTTAATACCAGGTTGCGATAAATCTCATCAGCCATAAAAGGCATGAATGGTGCCAGCAGTTTTGACAGAGTTGTCAGGCATTTATAGAGAGTCTGGTAAGCTGCCAGCTTATCGGTATCGCTTTCGCTCTTCCAAAAACGGCGGCGCGAGCGGCGAATATACCAGTTTGATAGAAAATCCACATAACGCTCAATGGCACGACCTGCATCGGTGATATTGTATGTATCAAGGTCCTGTGTTACCTCTTTTTCCAGTTGGTTAAGTTCCGAGAGTATCCAGCGATCCATTTCTGAAGGCTCAGGGCAACTGCTATCCGTTGCAGGATTGTAATTATCAATATTGGCATAGGCAACAAAAAAGGAATAAACGTTCCACAAAATCAGCATGAACTGACGCAACACCTCGGAAACCAGCTGTTCTGAAAAGCGGCGGGCGTTGCCTGGAGGCGCCGCTGTAAACAGGTACCATCGCAGTGCATCCGCTCCATATTTCTGCAACACCGGCAGCGGTTCTACAATATTGCCCTTGGTCTTGCTCATTTTCTCGCCTTGACCATCGAGTATATGTCCAAGGCAGATAACATTCTTATAACACGGCTTGTCAAAAAGCAGTGTTGAGAGCGCATGCAGGCTATAGAACCAGCCGCGTGTCTGATCCACCGCCTCACAGATATAGTCTGCCGGAAAACGCCCGTCATCAAAGAGAGTTTTACCTGCGTCATCAAATGGATAATGCCACTGCGCAACCGGCATGGCACCTGAGTCGAACCAGCAATCAATCACCTCGCTTGCACGCTTCATCTTGGAACCGCACTCAGCGCAGTCAAAGGTCGCCTCATCCACATATGGACGATGCAAATCAAGCGGCTCACTCAGTCCGCTAAATGCCGGCTTGCCTTTCAGTTCTTCCACGCTTCCTATGCATTCCTGAGCCCCGCAACTTTCGCATTGCCATACCGGAAGCGGCGCACCCCAATAGCGCTCACGGGAGAATGCCCAATCCACGTTATTAGCCAGCCAGTCGCCGAAACGTCCGTCTTTGATGTGCTCCGGCACCCAGTTGATTTGCTTGTTACCGGCAAGCAGCCGTTCCTTAAGCATGGCCGTTTTGATGTACCAAGACTGTTTGGCATAGTACAAAAGCGGCGTTGAGCAGCGCCAGCAGAACGGATAGGTGTGTTGGATTGTTTCGGCCTTATACAGCAGTCCCCGCGCCTGAAGTCCAGCCATAATTTGCTTGTCGGCGCTCTTAACAAACTTTCCAGCAAAAGAATAGCTGCCAATAATCTTTCCTTGGAGATCCACCTGCTGGACAAAATCCAGCCCTTCACTGCGCCCGGCATCAAAATCGGCCTCACCAAAAGCCGGCGCTACATGCACAATACCGGTGCCGTCGTCCATAGTAACAAAAGAGGTGGCAATAACGCGATAAGTGAGATTTGCCTCCTGCGGCTGTGCTTTGATGACTGGTGTGGACTGTGTATCCCCCTGCTGAAAACGGCGTCTTTCCACACCATACTCATGCGGATTGTAAAGAGGCGTATAGTGCATGCCGACGAGGTCGCTCCCTTTGCATGTGGCAACCACTGGCGCTTGTCCCAAACCGGCAGCTTCAAGCCGTGCGTGTGCCAACGCAATATACTCATTTTCCAGTTCAACAACGGCATAATCGGCATCGGCACACACAGCCAGGGCTGTGTTACCGGGCAGGGTCCACGGAGTGGTAGTCCACGCCAGCAGATATAGCGCACGTCGACTGTCAATTCCAGCAAACCGCCCCACCGCATCACCGCAAACACAAAACTTCACATACGCCGATGGATCCGGCGTATCGTCTTTATATCCCTGCGCCACCTCGTGTGATGAAAGCGACGTACCGCAACGCGGGCAGTGCGGCGTGACGCGATATCCCTGATAAATCAGTCCTTTTTGCCACAACTGCTTAAGAATCCACCAGCCGCTCTCAATATAGCTGTTGTTCATTGTGATGTATGGATGCTGCAAATCCACCCAAAAGCCTATGCGCTCGGTGAGCACGTCCCATTCCTTCAGATAGCGGAAAACACTCTCGCGGCATTTGGCATTAAATTTATCGATACCAAAGCGTTCAATATCGGTCTTGCTGGAAAAACCGAGTTGTTTTTCCACCTCCAGCTCAACCGGCAGACCGTGTGTATCCCAGCCTGCAATACGCGGAGCATAGTAGCCCTGCATGGCTTTATAGCGCGGTAACACATCTTTAAAAACGCGTGAAATAACGTGGTGTATGCCCGGCTTGCCATTAGCCGTAGGCGGACCTTCATACATCGTAAAACGCCTGCCGCCTAAGCGGTTTTCGACACTACGCTTGAAAATGCCTTTTTCACGCCAAAAGCCTAATATAGCCTCTTCCACCTGAACGAAATTGGCCCGGCTGCCGACTGCTTTAAACATACTCCACCCCTTATAAAAAATAAACCCGTCCTGTTCGAGGACGGGCAATCAACCCGCGGTACCACCCCGCTTCTTCCGCAAAAAACGAAAGCGCTTATTTATTGAGGCACCAACATGCCCCACCGCTTCTAACGGGCGGCAACCGACCCGGTCTACTTTTGTGTCATACCAAGTATTTCGACGGGCAGCTCGGGAGTGATTTTCAAAAAAGAAACAGGTCTGCTCACACCAATCCAGACTCGCTGTTTTGTTTTCGCTTTTTCTACTCTTCTCCGTCAAAGCCTTTTTAATATCTATTCAGTTGTTGAGTGTATTATAACCGCACGCTAGCGGCGCGGCAAAACAACTACTTTGCGGGACTCTCCGAACCCCACGCTTTCTGTGGCAACATAAGGATTCTCAGCCAGTGCCATATGCACAATGCGGCGTTCATACGCCGGCATAGGCTCAAGGGCACAAGAGCGCCCACTATCCTCAACCTGCTCAGCTACGTGTTGTGCCAGCAGACGCAAAGACTCATAGCGCCGTTTCTTATAGCCGTTTACATCCAGCACCAAAGCAACCGGCAAACCAGTTTGATGGGTTACCATCAGGCGCAAAATATACTGCAGACATGACAGCGTCTGCCCACGGCGCCCGATAAGAATACCCAAGTCGTTTCCCTTTATGTTAAATACCACAGGTATTCCGATTTTTTCCGCATCGTCTGTGACAGAATCATCGCAAAGGCAGTCCACATTGGAGTCCAGACCCATAAAGGCAAGTATATTCTCCAAAGTGTCCTGCGCCATGGAAATCGCCTCTTCTGTGCCAATGCGATTCGCTGTTTCTGTAACACGAATACGGGATGCCTCCGCCCCTATACCAAGCAGACCAGACTTGCCCTCCTCCAAAACCTCTATTTCCACCTGATCCAGCCGCAGTCCAAGTTGTTCCAATGCCCGACGGGTAGCCTCTTCAACCGTACGAGCGCTAATTTCAAGCTCTTTCATTTATTTTTTCCTTCCACCGTACGATGCGTCCATATACTATAATATGACGGATAAGGAAGACCTGTTACTTCTTGCCAACCTGACGCGCCGGTCTGCGCCAAATTGAGTTTGGCGACATTGGCCATAACGCCATAAGGGTTCTGGGTAATGTTGACAGCCCACCCCATCCGCTGAAGAAATACTGCACAGCAATACGGATAATGGAGTTAACCACCCAGTACAGAGCCAAACCGCTGGGTACGCTTAAGGCGATGAAGCCGAACACAATTGGCATCATCATCTGCATCATTTGCGTCTGCTGCGCTGCCTGTGACGTCGCAGCCTGCTGCGCAACCATCTTTTGTTGCAGCCACATGCTGACACCTACCAAAATCGCCAAGAGCATGTCGGATGCACCCAAGTTAAGCCATAAGAAACGTGTGTTAAGCGGTATGGCGGCATACACCGATGACCAGTGATACAGCTGTCCGGAAAGACCTAGGAAATTTTCGGGAGTGGTGGCCATAACGCCACGAATCGTCTGATAAAGGGCAATCCAAATAGGCATAGGAAGCAGCATCGGAAGCAGGCAACCAGCAGGGTTGACCCCTGCCTCACGATAGAGTCTCATCTGCTCCTGACCCAAAAGCTTTGGGTCCTTGGCATACTTACGCTGCAACTCAGCCAGCTTAGGCTGCAAATCCTGCATAGCCTTGCTGGATTTCATCTGGCGCAGAGTCAGCGGATAGGTAACCAGATTGATGAGCAAAGTCAGCACTATGATGGATAAACCGAAGTTGTTTCCAAGAAAGTGCGACAAGGCTATCATGACATTCGTCATGGGCCGGAGGATGATAAAATTCCAAATAATTCCAATAATATCCAAGGCTTAATACCTCACTAACCAGCTTGCGCCGTAGACTATTTCTATTCCCAAAGTTATCTAATCAAACCCATCAACTAATTCGTAACCGTTACGGTCGTTGTCACCGTTACTGTCTCAGTCACGGTAACTGTTGTTCCAGCAGAGTTGTCACTGACCGCCTCCATGGCAAATCGTCTAAATGTCGCAGCCTCTATATTCACCGCATAAACAATGTCGGGACGCAATGAATGAACATACACAATACCATCCGCTGCGCAAAGCTGGGAGTTCACCGTAAGCGACGGCTGATTATCGGCAACACGCAGGTCTAATACCAAGCGCTGCGTCCCTTTGTCACCGCTGGTGGCATCAAGCGTATACACCCTGCCTTTTTCGCTTACGACCACTACCTTGCCATCAGAAACAACTGGCGCAGCAGAGATGGGAGAATCCAAATCAAACACTTTCACATTGGATGGACTGGCGACATTCACAGCATACACTCTGCCGTCCATACACGGAGCGTAGAGAAAACCTTCGCACAAAACAGGGGTAGCCCAAAGCCACTCGCTTGGTTTCTTGTCGTTTTGTCCGTCCAAAGGATATTTCCATTTCAGGTCACCGGTTTGCTCGTCAAATGCGTAAATACTGCAGTCCAGAGAAACGGCGTACACCACTCCGCCGGCGACCAACGGGGTGGCCATCATAGCTCCGCCTATGGACTTGGACCATTTCTTTTCACCGCTGGCAGCATCTATAGCATAAATATTTTTATCGAAAGAGCCGATAAACAAAACCCCATTCGACAGCACCGGCGTTGACCAAATCTTGCTTTTGGTTTCAAATTTCCAAATACGATCGAGATCGAGACTGTTGGCATCCAAGGCATAAACATTGCCGTTTGATGAGGCAATGTACAACACCCCATCGCTTACAATAGGGGCGCCAACAATAGTCTGATTATTGTCCTTATCCAGTACCACGGCTTCTTTTACCAACTGATGCGTCGTAAGATTATAAACGTATATCTTGCCGTTATAAGCTGCCACATAGACATAATTGCCGGCCACAGCCGGAGTGCCGTAAACAGCAATATTTCCAGACGCCGGCGCACAACCCAAAAATCCGGGGTCGCTGGACGCGCTGATAGCAACGGCCCAGTCCTTTGTCGGATCCGAAGGCGAGATGACATTGAGTTGTCCGCTACCAGAAACAGTAAAAATACTGCCATCATACATGGCAACGCCTGCCCAGCCGACGGCTCCTGCTCCGGAAGAGCAGCTGCTGAACATGACCAGCATAAGCATCAAAACACCTAAAACAGCCAAAATCTTCTTTTTCAAATTAGCTTCCTTTACCAGACTTTCTTCATGAATGTTTCTCAGGAACAGGGTCATACCCGCCTTCGCACCAGGGAGTGCAGCGTGCAATGCGACGCGCCCCCATGCATATGCCTTCAATCAAACCGAAACGGGTAATTGCCTCATGCGTATAATGCGAACACGTCGGCTCATATCGACAGCTTGGGGGAAGTATTCGCGACAGCGTCAACTGATAAAACCTAATCATCCCCAGAGCAATTTTCTTAATCATTTCTTACCAACAAACCGACCTGAGCCAGTAAATTCAAGACCATAGTCTGCAACGACACAAACTCCACAAGCGCAGCCTGTGGTCTGGCACTAATGATGATATCCGCACCGGACACAAGTCCCACCTTGCGCATAATCTCGCGCAGACGGCGCTTAACCCGATTGCGCACCACAGCCCCGCCAACACGTTTGCTCACAATAAAGCCATAACGGGTAAGCGCGAGATTGTTTGCGCAACTCTTCATTCCCAAAGCACCACAATTGACCCATCTGCCACATTGGTGCACTCGGGCAAAATCCCCCGGTTTGGTAAGGTACTGTTCCCCTTTCATGCTCTCACCAGAAATTGACGTCAAACCGGAAAATTCCGGCAATCCAGAGGAAATCGGGCAATGTTATACCACTGTAAGGCGCTGGCGCCCCTTGAGGCGACGAGCCTTGAGCACATTTTGACCACTGCGCGTACTCATGCGCTTGAGAAAACCATGCTCCCGCTTGCGCGGAATGCTTTTTGGTTGATATGTCCGTTTAGGCATTTAACTCCTCGAAAAGACCACTGCGTGTCTTACATACGTATTTTATTATTCGGTAACCTCTTGTGTTTGCGCATCAGATGCCACCTCTACAGTGTCCTCTGGCATGCTTTCGGTGGCATCATTCTCAGCCTGAGCCACAACTACTGTTTCCTCGGATTTGAGCTCCGTTGTTTTTTGTTCCACTGACGCCACCGAGGCTGTTTCCTTAATCTGAGTTTCAGCAGCGTCGCTCTCAACCTGAGATGCCGGAACTACAGGGTTTATGTTAAGCGGTGGCACAATGCCCTGAATATGAATATGCCCCGGTACAAAAGGCAGCAACGCAACATGGCGCGCCTGTTTAATAGCCAAAGCCACAGCGTGCTGGTGGCGATTGCATGTGCCGGTGCGGCGGCGCGGTTCAATTTTACCACGGTCCGAAATAAAGCGATTTAAAAGAGCCGTATCCTTATAATCTACCACTTTGGAGCGACTGGCACAGAAAGGGCAACCCTTGCGTTTTGGAGCGAACTTTCCGCCGCTCCACTTGCCTGATGTCCTTCTCTCCATTGGTCTAGATGTTGATCTGGTTTCTACCACGATTATATTTCTCCTAATTCTTTCAATACTCAGATTTGCTTGGCGGCTCGCTGAAAGGCAGCAACTCTCCGCCATCATCGCCGCTTTCCATGTCCTCCGGTTTATCATCCATGCCACCGGAAGTTCCCGCACGATCGAGGAAAGTCACACGGCTGGCGATGACTTCAGTGCGAAAATGTTTTTGACCGTCGGTACCATCCCAGCTGCGGGTACGCAGGCGCCCTTCAACATACACCAGCTTGCCCTTGTTGAGAAATTGATTGCATTGTTCAGCAAGCTTATTCCATGCAACCACAGTAAACCAGTCGGTTTCCTGCTTTCTCTCACCATCCGGCGTACTGTAAACACGATTGGTAGCAATGCGAAAAGACGTGACAGGGCTCCCACTTGGTGTAACACGCATTTCGGGATCGCTACCAACATTGCCAATAAGCATAACCTTGTTCAAGCTAACCATCGGCTGTGTCCTCCCCCGTTGCTACTCAGCAACCTTCAGTAGATAGCGGATTATTTCTTCCGAGATGTTCATGCGATTCTCCAGTTCAGGGCTGGAAGTGCTCTTCAGATTGAAGAACACCAGCTGATAATACCCCTCACTGCAGTGCTCAATGGGATAGGCCAACTTGCGCTTGCCCAAAGGCTTTATCTCAGCGACAGTGCCCCCTAACTCGGTGATGAACTGCGTAATGGCGTCCATGGTAGCGGACAGCTTTTCATCAGTACATCTCGGATTGATGACCAACATCAATTCATAATTCCGCTGACTACCGACGCTGCTGGCAACACCGGCAGACTTGGATACTTTAGTTGTTGTTTTTGTAACCACTTACTCTCCTAAAGCAAACGAAATTTTCCAGCTATTATATACCACAATGCTTGCAAAGAGCAAATTCCGTTGTTGACATGAAAAGCATCCCTTTGCTAGACTTAAGCGCTTTTTAATGCGGCCCCGTGGTGTAGCGGCCTAACATGCCACCCTGTCACGGTGGAGATCACGGGTTCAAATCCCGTCGGGGTCGCCAAATTATCAGCGCACAACAAAATTTCTCTTCGGAGAAAAAAGGGGGAAAATATGGGTGAAGTTTTCGGTTGGTTTTTCGGCGGTGCTTTCGGCATCATTGTTTTTATTATTTCCGTAGCCATCTATTTCCTGCCAACAATTATTGCCGTGTTACGCCATCATCGCAACGCATTGGCTGTTTTTCTGGTCAATTTGTTCTTTGGCTGGACATTTATCGGCTGGGTTATCGCCTTAATCTGGTCTGTCATGAAATAATGTCTCTTTTTTCGTAGAAAAAATCTTTCAGGGCATCCTCTGCAATTAAGCAGGAACTATTTCATCAATGACCAATCAATGACCCCAATCCAAGGCTGATAGCCACCGAAGCAACAACCGAAGCGATAAGCACCAGCACAATAATGGTCGTAAGCTCACTTGATGACATGATGCGTTTGACCAGTTGACGCAGGTTCTGCTCATTTCGCAGAGCCTCTTCTGCCTTTTCCTGAGCCTCACGTGCCGCACGTTCAGCGGCAGCTATGGCAGCGGCACTCGCCTCCTCTGCACGACGGGCAGCATCGGCTGCTGCCCGTTCGGCATCAGCAGCACGGGCAACGGCTCCCTCACCGACGCTACGGGCAGAATCAGCCGCATCATGGGCCTCAAGTGCAATCGCCTCAGCACGCTTGGCAGCATCTTCTGCTGCTATGCGGGCCTCCTCAGCGTCACTGGCAGCCTTAGCAGCTGCGTCAAGTGCAACAAATTCGGCCCGTTTAGCCGCCTCTTCAGCCGCAAGACGCGCCTCCTCTGCCGCTTTCTTTGAGGCCTCAGCTGCTTCTTTGGCTGCACGAATTGCCTCTTCAGCACCGCTGGCGGCTTTGGTTGCGGCATCAACAGCTACAACCTCAGCCCTCTTGGCGGCATCTTCTGCTGCTACACGAGACTCCTCGGCAGATTTCTTGGATGCTTCAGCCGTTTCCTTAGCGGCACGAATGGCCTCCTCTGCGCCCAAGGCAGCTTTGGCAGCAGCCTCAAGTGATACA
>Ga0123356_10000922_pt1 | contig 32461 bp, 26 predicted proteins | sample TergutEmb28metaG_2_FD_92546 | JGI IMG/M metagenome (GOLD analysis project Ga0123356, IMG submission 92546) | Embiratermes neotenicus P3 segment gut microbial communities from Petit-Saut dam, French Guiana - Emb289 P3 | ecosystem: Host-associated > Arthropoda: Insects > Digestive system > Gut ...
ACGTTTCAATGAGAACAGTGCAGGACAAGTCCTCAGAGTAACCTTACGCTTCAGCGCACCTGCTGATTTAACAGGCACACTGACGAATAATGCAACGGTAACTGTAAATGATACACCGATAATTCCGGGCAACCCCGAAGACCCGAGAGTAGTATTGCACTCTGTAGACTTCAGAGCCAACGGCGGACAATATGTTGACGGCACGACGAGTAAGATCCAATGGGTCGAACACGGTAAAGGTGCAATCGCACCGACAGCCCCGACACGCAGCGGTTATGTATATCTCGGTTGGGACGGAGCATACTACAACATCACGGCTCCGACAGTGATCAACGCAAGATGGGATTTCGATGACGATATCAAACATCCGCATCCCGATGATTTCATCAAGACGGCACAAGAAAATGCTTATGTCCCGAGCGGCACAGTGACATATTCGGTCAGCGTGGTTCTCCCCGACGATATAACAGGATATGCCGGACTCCGAATAGTTGATAACTATCATGCAAACCTGTCAAACCCGACACTTCTCGGTGTAACAGTAAACGGCGCAACAGTAACACCCGCAGGAGAAGCTCATGATGAACCGGGACGCACAGCGAGTATCACACTTAACAGAAGTCAGTTCAGCGCAGACGCAACGATAATCGTAACATTCAGATTCAATGTTCTTTCGACAGCATCAGGACCGATAATCAACAATGCTCAATTCGTAATAATACCTTATGAAGGTGACGATAAAGGCAGTGTAGGCGATGATGAAACAGTACCGCGCAAAGAATACGAAGTAACGTTCAATCCGGGACCGGGTGCATTTGAAGGCAAGGAACCGGGCGACACAATAACAAAAGATGTCGAACACGGCGATCCGATCGGCAGCGTAACACCCGACGATCCGAGCAGACCCGGCTATGACTTCGGCGGATGGGAAGACGGCGACGGCAACCCGATCAATCCGAGCACACCGGTAACCGATGACACTGAAGTATTCGCCAAGTGGGATCCTTCAACATATGATATAACGTATAATTATGCACAAGGAACAGCGCCGGAAGCAGGTAATCCCGCAACATACAATATCACTCAATTACCGCTTACGATCAACGATCCGACCAGAGCAAATTACACCTTCACGGGTTGGAACGTGACAGGATCGGACGGCAATACATTGACAAACATCCCGGTAGGCGGAAGCATACCTGCAGGCACAACGGGCGACCTGACATTAACAGCAAGATGGAGCCCCGCAATAGTGGAACATCCGGATCCTGATGATTTCATAAAATCATCACAAGAGGATGCATATGTACCCGGCGGATTCCTGACATACACAATAAGTGTTGTACTCCCCGATAACCTGGAAGGTTATGCAGGACTTAGAATAGTTGATAACTATCACGCAAATCTTATGAACCCGCAACTCGGTACGGTGACAGTAAACGGCGCGGCAGTTACACCGGAAAACGTCAGTCACGTTGCAGAAAACCGTACGGTAAGTATGACTCTCAATCGCAATCAGTTTGCACCGAATGCAACGATAGTTGTAACATTCAGATTCACAGTACTTGATGACGCTGCGGGAGACATAGTAAACAACGCATCATTCATAATCATCCCCGTCGAAGGCCCTGATGTCCCGAGCGTGGGAGATGACGAAACAGTAGAACTCAAAAAATACACTGTAACGTTTGATCCGGGTACGGACGGAACGATCCCCGGTCTTACAACCGGACAACCCGCAGAACGTGACATCCCGCACGGTGAAACTATCGGTGACAGCAGAATGCCTCAGGAACCGACACGCCCCGGCTATGTATTTGTCGGATGGGAAGATGAAAACGGTGATCCCGTGAACGGCGGAACAGAAGTTACGGACGATGTAAATGCAGAAGCAGTTTGGATCCCGACAACAGACGGATTGATTGAAAAAGCACTTGCAGATATACGTTACTTCCCGGCAGTCGGAGTACCGCAAGGTGCAGTAGACATTCACTACACGATCAGTTACACATTACCCGAAAATATCCATCTTGCAAGAAATCTGGTAATTGTTGACGATCATGACAACAGACTTTGGTTAGTACCCGGCGGAGTAAGTGCAACGCTCGGCGGAGCAAACTTCAGCATCGGCGGATACAGTGAAGTCAGCACACCTGACAATACGGTTCGCGTAACACTCGCAGGCAGCAGATTCTCTGCAGAAGATGCAGGTAAAGAACTTGTATTGACGATACGCCTCAGAACAGATGCAACCGTAACAGGAACAATAATCAACACAGCAAGAGCGTATATCAACAACATGCCAATCGACCCGACAGATCCGACAGATCCGATCGTAGAGCTTCATGTAGTAACATTTAACGGCAACGGCGGATTGTTCAATGACGGTTCAAACATCAGATCGCAAATCGTTGAAAACGGCGCAAATGCAATCGCACCGACACCTCTTCCGGTACGTCCGGGTTACGTCTTCATCGGTTGGGACAAACCGTTCAACAACATTACCGAACCGATAACAGTATACGCACAATGGGTACTTGAAGTAACGATTAATGATGTATATGATGATGATGACGAAATCACAGGAACGGGTGAACCCGGAGCAGAAATCATAGTGACGATCCCGCGTGATGACGGAGATGACATTGAAATCCCGACAACTGTAGACCCCGACGGTAACTGGAAAGTTGACGTACCTGATGACGTGATTCTTAATCCCGATGATGAAATCAAAGTGGAAATGAAGGATCCGGAAACCGGAACCCCGTGGGATAACGACGATACGACAGTTCTTGACAGACTGAGATTCACGGTTACATTTGTCAACTGGAACAACGAAGTCCTCAAAGTTGAAAGAGTAATGCCGGGCGGCAATGCAACACCTCCCGCAACTCCGACAAGAGCAGGTCATACCTTTGCAAACTGGCACGGCAGCTACACAAACGTCAACAGTAACCGAACGATCGTTGCACTGTTCACGCAAGATACATCAACAATTTCATTCACGGTATGGTTTGTTGATTGGAATAACACACTTATCAGTGAACAGCAAGTAGCAAGCGGCGGCAATGCGACAGCTCCGGCAAATCCGACCCGCACGGGACACACATTTACCGGTTGGTCAGGAACCTATACAAACGTAACCAGCAATCGTGTGATCACGGCTCAATACACACAAAACGCGTTGGTAACAACACATACGGTAACGTTTGTTGATTGGGACGGAACGGTTCTGAGCACACAATCAGTCGCACACGGCGGCAATGCAACAGCTCCGACAAGCCCGACCCGCACAGGGTTCACATTTACCGGATGGAATCAACCTTATACAAATGTTCAAAGCAGTATGATAATCACGGCAGTCTATACACAAGTGACATACACGGTAACATTTGTTGATTGGAACGGAGTAGTCCTCGGTGTTCAAACAGTACCGCACGGCGGAAGCGCAGCAACACCGACAAGTCCGACAAGAGCAGGGTGGACATTTACAGGATGGAGTCCGAGCTTTACAAACGTAACAAGCAACATGACGGTTACGGCGCAATACACCGAAAACGCAGCACCGCCGCCACCGCCTCCTCCGCCTCCGCCTCCGCCACCTCCTCCACCGCCACCGCCACCTCCTCCTCCGCCTCCACCGCCGCCTCCGCCACCGCCTCCTCCGCCTGCGGATACAACGGATACAACGACAGATCCCGATCCTGATACAACGACAGATGTACCGGACCCCGATACTACATTTGAAGAAATTGAAACACCGACAGCAGACTACACAAACGGTGAAACACTGGATCAACTGATCGATGACGAAGTTCCGACGATACAAATCGGCGACATGGATGTACCGTTCTACGCAGGAAACGGATTCGGACACCTGGTTTGGGCACTGTGGAATCTTATCCTCAGCATAGCAGGCTTCGTATTGGCAGTAATGATGGGTATCCGCATACTGATGCAAAAACGCAAAGACAACAGAGAAGACAGGCGTGAACAAGCATATCGCGGAGACAATGAAAAAGAGAAGAAAACAAGACGCAACAGACTGCTTCTCGTACTCGCAGTACCCGTACTGGCAATCATAGCAATCGTATTATTCCTTCTCACGCAAGACATGAGTCGCCTGATGATCATGGTGGACTACTGGACAATAGCGCATGTAATACTCTTTGCCGCCGGAATCCTGTGCTACATCTTCGCCTTCAGACGCAAAAGGGATGATGACAGAGATCAGGAAAGAAAACAACCGATCGACAATGACATGCAGTACTCCGCTAACTGACAGAGGCTGAAATCCTAAACAAAAACGAGTGAGGCTTAAATGCTTCACTCGTTTTGCATGTTGCGAAATATATCTTCGCTTGTCACTGTATATTATAATGTGATATTATTTATTTTACGGAGGATGCCGAGATGAATGATTTGAATGATAAATTAAAAGATATTTTATTCGGTTCCGATAACATTGTTTTTTTCGGCGGTGCGGGAGTTTCTACGGAAAGCGGTATACCGGATTTTCGCAGTGCGGACGGATTATATAATGAGGAATACAAATATCCTCCGGAAACAATTTTGTCGCGCAGCTTTTTTGAGGACAACACGGAAGAATTTTATCGTTTTTATAAAAATAAAATGCTCTATCCCGATGCAGAGCCCAATAATGCTCATACAGCTCTTGCGGAACTGGAAAAAAGAGGTAAGGTCAAAGCTGTTATTACACAAAATGTGGACGGTCTGCATACAAGAGCAGGAAGTGTCAATGTTCTTGAACTGCACGGTTCGGCACTCAGAAATCTTTGTATGATCTGTAATGAATGTTATCCGCTTGAAAAAATAATCCGATCGGACGGTATTCCGTACTGTTCGTGCGGCGGTGTTATCAAACCGGATGTAGTTTTATATGAAGAAGGGTTGGATCCGAGTATTTTAATGAAAGCAACGGTCGCGATCTCCGAAGCGGATGTATTGATCGTCGGAGGTACATCGCTCAATGTTTATCCTGCAGCAGGTTTAATCACACATTATAACGGCGATAAATTAGTGCTCATAAATAAATCAGAAACATCATATGACCGTTATGCCGATCTGATCATCAGAGAAAGTATAGGATGTACATTATATAATTGTATATGAATTATTTATTACCGGTACTCAGCGTTGTATTTTATTAACCGGGGACAACATTTTGCTTGATACTGTCCAACCTTTTTTTATTAAATAAAATAACGATAAATAGTGAAATCAGTAAAATGATTATCAATACAAACGGGTAACGGCGATCGGTTTCAGAAAGCCAACCTGCCAAATAACCGAACGGGATACTCAATCCGAGAACGACCACCATCATAAGCCCTCTGATCCTTGCACGTTCTGCCGGTTCGATAAGGATTTGGGTTAAAGAATCACTTCGCGGTATAACAAAACTGAATGCGACAGCTTCTAATATAATGTATATGCATAAAATATAAAGAGGTTCTATCAATAAAGTCATGTTGAAAATACTTATGTTGAAAGATTGCGACGGAGTAAATATCAGCAATGCTGTGCAAATTGTGAAAATAATCAATCCGATCAGCATCGGATAACGAAACCCGAATCGTTCAAGTTTGGGTTGGAAAATAATAAGAAAAGTGGTAACTACAACAGAACGAAGAAGCGGGAAATATGCCAGGAAATGTGTGGGAACCATTAAAATCCCGGTCACATATAAGCCGTAAAAACTTCCTGAAACCATACCGATTATACTGAAGCCAGTCAAGATAACAAGTGCCAGGATCATGTCATGTGATGCAAAAATGCGTTTAAAAATGCTTCCGTATCCGCTCATTATCTGCCAAAGTGACATTCCTTTTGTTTCATTTAATCGGTTTTTTCCGACTTCGGTTTCTCCGCCGTATTTATATAATATGAAAAACTTTATTGTCATTGATATAAATGTGATTATGAAGAGAATTCGCATTGCAGGTACTACAGAAAGACGATTTACCAAAAGGGCTGAAAGCGGAGCAAAAATCACGGCGATTTGAGATATCATATGGATCAGTGTAAATATTCTGACCAATGAACTTTTTTCGGCATCTTCAATAAGCAAACATGACCATGAAACATCGGTGATTTGCATTAAACCGTTAAATGCCGCCGCAATTGCAAACCACCAAAAATTTTGCGAAAATGCCCAAATCAAACACGGTACGGACCATGATGCCATATCAAAGATAAATGTAGTGAGTTTTCTTCCGAGTTTATCGGTAATCGCTCCGCTTAAAAAAGCTGAAACGGCTCTGAATAACATAAAAACAGAAGCCACAAGACCAATTTGGCTGTCGGTAAGCAACAATGCGGCCATATAGACGGAAACAAACGGAGAATAGAGGTTAAACGGGATTATCCATAAAGGTTCCGTATAAATTGCTATACGAGGATTTCCCCTGATGTTGACCAACGTATCGATCAACGGATGTTTTGTGAATTTTTCCGATTGTGACATTTATGTAACTTCCATTATTTAATTGGGTAACACAAGGCGGAATGATATCATATAACATCGGATTTGTCAAAGATGTTAGTCGTTGCGGTTACAAATAGTTACGAAAAAGTTGCAAAATTGGTTGACTATTTTTGATCTGTATGCTAAAATATGTTCATCCGAGGTATCAGAACATTGTATTGATAAGGAGTTTATATATTGTGAATCGCAAAATTCTGAAGTTAATGATTTGTTTGTTGATCATATGCGTGACAGTAACCGGGTTGTTGCCGACAACGACTGCTTCTGCATCCGTCGGTACATTCCGCACGACAGGTGATGTAAATGTCAGATCAGAACCTTCAACGGACGCATCTGTTGTTACGGTTGTTTATAACAGCACGAATGTTGAGGTTTTGGATCATAACCCGGCAGGATGGTCAAGGGTTCAGGTCAGCGGATCGACCGGTTTTATCAGATCGGATTTTCTTAAATTTCCGATAAGCAATTTTGCCACATTCCGCACGACCGACGGTGTTAATCTCAGAGCATCGGCCTCAACGAATTCACGAATCGTCAGTACGGTTCTTGCCGGCACCAATGTTGAAGTGCTTGAACACAACCCTGCGGGCTGGTCAAGTGTGAGACATGACGGATCGACCGGTTTTATCAGGTCAGACTTTCTTACACGCGGCGGTGACGGAGCTTCCGTATCATCGTCTGCGGCAAGCGGATCCGGATCGACTGCAGCGACGGGCGTAACGGCAAAATTGACCAGAGTCGTCAATTTCAGAAACGGTGCATCGACAGATGCAGGCATTATCAGAACATTACCGGTCGGCACAAATGTTGAAGTATTGGAAAATCAATCAAACGGCTGGTCAAGTGTCAGTCATGACGGTACGACCGGTTTTATCAGATCGGATTTATTAACGGATTCGTCAACATCGGCAACTCCTGCAACACCGATAACCCTCAGGACGACATCTGCAGTAAATCTAAGATCGGGACCGTCGACAAACGACACTATTCTCAGATCGGTAGCGGCAAATACGAATGTCGAAGTTGTTGAACAACATTCAAACGGTTGGTCAAGCGTCAGACACGAAGGAACTGCGGGTTTCATCAGATCAGATCTTTTATCATCCGGTTCATCAACGTCACAAACAGTAATCAAAACATTAAGAACCACAACAGGTGTAAACTTGAGATCGGGACCGTCGACAGATCATTCGAGGCTTGACGGCGTTGCGGCAAACACTTCTGTTGATATATTTGAAGAACTGTCAAACGGATGGTCTCGTGTCAGGGTCAACGGAATAAACGGATATATAAAATCCGAATTTTTAGGTGTCGGAGCGAGAGCGATCGAACTTCTGGATTGGTCCGAAGCAAGAGGAATAGTCCCGACAGGTGTCGATTTACGTGTTGTAGACGTTCGAACGGGTATAACTTTCAATATAAGAGGATTTTCAAAAAGCGGTCATATGGATGTTGAACCTCCGACTGCCGATGATACCAATGCAATACTCAGATCCCGCAACGGTGTTTGGGCATGGGCTCCGCGTCCTGTTTGGGTCACTGTGGGAGAGCGCACATTCGCGGCGGCACTCAACGGTATGCCTCATGATGTCAGCACGATCAGCGGAAACGGAATGAACGGACATCTTTGCCTGCACTTCAACAACACTGTAACGAACAGCAAAACTTACCAAAGAGATCTCAACAATGCGGTTATGGAAGCATATAACGCAAGACCGCGATAGATTTTAATTCAAAAAAATAACGGTCGGTACAGAAGAGCACCGACCGTTATTCATTATTTATTCGAATATGATACGAAAATAATCCAGGTCTAAAATACTTGTTGAAACCGAGAACTTTGCCTCGACGACGGCTCTCATAAAATCGCCGTAATCATCATCAACGGTCACGCCGGGGTTCGGGATAAAATCACCGCCTCTGATCCTTCGTCCGTTACCGGTTATGAAGCTTCGATCGACAAAGATTACGAGAGGGTCGCTGTTGCTGAGTATATCCCTTCCGGGGAAAAGGCGTGAATCAAATTCAAGTCCCATAAGATTTGAAACCGTGGGTATTATATCAAGGCTTGAACTCGGTTTATCTATTGTGACCGGTGTCATTCCCTGAGCGTAAATGATCAAGTGGTTTTTATAGATCTCAAAGTTCGGGTCGACCTGATGACCGAGGAATTCGCTGATACCGTTGGTTCCGTCCAAGCCGTACGGATAATGATCGGTGCTCAGTACGATAAATGTATTTTCGGCGATTCCGGCATCGTTCAATCGCTTCATTAAATATTCCAATGCTTTGTCGAGTTCAATATTACATGCAATATATGCTTTGTTTGCATCCGAGTACGGCAGATGCTCTACAAGATCTCTGTTACGACGGGACATTGCGTTTCCGCCGAAGTTATATTCGAGGTGTCCGCTTACTGTCATATAATATGCATGGAACGGTTGGTTGTTGATGTATTCATCTATAGTGACCTGCATCATTTCCAAATCACTGTTCGGCCAGAGATTGTTGGGAAGAATAAGACCGTCTCCGATTCCTTTGAATTCATATCCCATATTCGGATGGGACAAATGGCGTCTGTAATATGTGTGGGTATGGTTATGGTATGCAACAGTCGTGTAACCCAAATTTCGGAGCTGATTGCCCATTGCAAACGGCATGTAATTATTTCTTGATCTGTAGAAGCTCCAAACTCCGGATTTTGGTAATAAGCCGGTACATGCAACATATTCACCGTCGCTGGTGCTTACCCGCCAGCTCGGAGTGTAAAATTCGGAAAAATAAAAACCTTCGTGTACGAGTTTATATAATGTCGGTGTCAAATCTTCCCGAACGGCAAACGGTGAAAATGCTTCAGCCACAAACATTATAAGATTGTATCCTTCAAACATGCCGGTATATTCGTTTTTTTGTGAGGGAACCGACCGGGAAAAATATTCGTGAAGTGATCGAACGGATGATCTTGATTCGTTTTCTGCCAGAGTCGTGAAGTCGATATCCATTATATTGTATCCGTATTCGATCGGTTCGGGCGGGATTTCTTCATCGGGTGTTTCATTGTCGGATGAATCGGTACCGGTGTTTAAAACAGTGCTTGCGTTTGTATTATCCGTGTTTTCGGTCGATTGTTCGGAAGAATCCGGCTGCGGTCGGTTGACGGTTTGGTCTGACTGTTCGGTATTACGTAATTCATCAAGTGTGTGAAGTGCTCCGGAGGAGTTTTCTGTTACGAATAACTTTATAACATCGGTTTGAAGTGTTGACAGCAGACCTGTTCTTTTGATCGAACTTTCGTAATCCTGTTGGCCGAAGAAAATCGAATATTGTGAAAAAGGTTCGGCGGCAAAGGGGACAAATGCGGTGAACATCAATATATATACGGTTGCGGAGATTCCTACGGTTATTTGCTTGAGCTGAGTCTGCCAATCTTCGTCTTTGCGATTTGATTTTTCCGGTGTTTTTTCCGTTGAATCGGATGAAAATATTTTCTTTTTTATGAAAAGATTATAAATCGGTACAGTAATGATGCACAGGAGGATGTAAACGGCTCTTTCCCATAGTGATCTTAAAATAACGACCCAAAACTGAGTTATTTGTCCGGCATTAAACATTGATTCTGTATTATAAAATGTTCCGAAGACGTTGAAATATATTATTTGTGAAATATATAATCCCGCAATCAAAGACAGAAAAATATTTGATGTAATAATGTGAGCTTTTCTTTTTATGAAAACCATAATACTGCAAAACAAAACAGCGACGATCATATTGAAAAGAACGGAAAACAAAAAACCGATAAGGTCAAATTGCCTTGATGTCGAAATTCTGAGTATCAATTCAAAAAAAGAAAAAGCAGCGCAGAAAAAGATATAATTTATGAAATAACGTTGTAAATTCACTTTTTTCATGTTTAATTACCTTTCTTGTGAAGTGAAATTTTACCATATTCGGGTTGTTTTAACAAGAGGCGACATAATATTGAACTAATTTTGATTATTGATTACATATGATATGTGTGTATAATATAATCAGTCGGTGATGTCAAACAGTTTAGTGGGGGTCGGTTATGAAGAAAATCAGAAGATATATTCCGGTTTTATATATTGTGATGTTGATGGTAACGATAATTGCCTGTACCGGAACTTCAGGTTCTTTCGATCAAACGGGTGAACCTCAGTATACACCGGCACAAACACCGGCAGATTCACAGGGCGGATCGTCCGACCGGATACAATTGGTTTTTTCATTATGGGGTGATCCCGCGGAACAGGATGCGGCTCAAGAGGCTCTTAATGTATATAATAATATGCAGGATTCGGTATGGGTCAATGCATTGCAAATACCTAACGAAGAATATGCTGATGTGTTGGAAACCATGGCGATTGCAGGTATTATGCCTGATGCGGGGATGGCGCATGAAGCAACAGTAATAGGATGGGCAAGAAACGGTTTGTTGATGCCCATCGATTTATTTGAAGGATTGGTGTATAAACCGCTTGAATATTTGGCGTTCAAAGACGGAAGTAATACGGTCGCTTATTCTGCGGCGAATGAAGTGCTGGCGTTGTGGTTTAACAGAGATTTATTTGACGCGGCTGATATCGATTATCCGCCCGTAACTCTTGATAATGCATGGTCATGGGATGAGTTTATCGATGTTGCCAAAAAGCTTACATTTGACAGTAACGGGAACACACCGAACGACCCGCATTTTAACAAAGATAATATTGTGCAGTACGGTGCATATGTGAATCAATGGACATGGCAACTTGAAGTGTGGTCTTTGTCAAACGGCGGAAGATGGTTTTCCGATGACGGCGGAACATTGGTTTTTGACGATGCTGCCGTTGAAGCAATGCAAAAAGTTTTTGATCTGTATCTTGTTCATAATGCAGCTCCGTTCGTGGCGGCTACTTCCGATACGGGTTTCGGTGATTCGATCGGCAAGGGAAATGTGGCGATGGCGACTGAGGGACAATGGGCTGTCGGGTTTTATGCTGATTCGGATATTAATTACGGTGTTGCCGTGCTTCCTTATATGAAGCAAAAAGTGAATATCGCGACGGGCGGTCCGGTAGTTGTCTTTGCGGGAACACAGCATCCGGTTGAAGTCGCTGATTTTGTGAGATGGTACACGGAAGAAGAAAATAATTTTTCGTTGATCGAAGCAGGTTGGTGGATGCCGACAAAATCCAATTGGTATGAGGAACCTCTTCTTTCAAAATGGATCGATGATGTGCCGCTTCGCGCAAGGCTGCCTGCAGATGCTTACAGATCGGCGATAGTTGATGTTGCATTGGATTTTAGTGTCACACGATCTGCCGGATGGTATTATACACCCAACACCATTGAAATAATAAACAGAATTTTAAACCCTGCTCTGGTCGATGCGATCAGGGGTAATAAAACCGTTGCACAAGTTATCGAAGAAGTTCGTCCTGCAATGGAAGATGCAATAAGAGGATAAGGTTTGGTGAAGCATAAACGCAACCTCTTTGAATCAGAAAGAAGTGGTGTAAATTATGAAAATTTTTCTCGGCATTGAACTCGGATCTACTCGTATAAAGGCTGCAGCGGTTGATGAACACGGGAAACCGCTTGCATCCGGCGGCTTTGATTGGGAAAATCGTTTTGAAAACGGGGTGTGGACATACAGTCTTGATGATGTTTGGTGCGGTATTCGTAAAAGTTACGGTGAATTGGTCGAAGACTATAAAATGAAAACCGGATCGGCATTACCGGGATTATCCGGGATCGGGATATCGGCAATGATGCACGGATACCTTGTTCTTGATAAAAATGACGATCAGCTTACAGAATTTCGTACGTGGCGCAACACAATAACAGAAGAATCGGCAGCAATACTGACAGAAAGTTTCGGCTTCAACATACCGCAGAGATGGAGTATTGCGCATTTACATCGTGCGGTAACGAACCGTGAATCGCATGTCGGAGAAATATATCATTTAACGACATTGGCGGGATATGTGCATTATAAACTTACGGGCGAAAAAGTTGTCGGTATCGGTGAAGGGTCGGGTATAATGCCGATCGACAGTGAAAAGAATAATTATCACGCAGGAATGATCGGGAAATTCAATGATTTGATTGCCGGATTTAACCTGCCTTGGACTCTTATTGATATATTACCGAAAGTTTTATGTGCCGGTGATTATGCGGGTTCATTAACGGCTGAAGGTGCGCGGTTGCTTGACCCGACGGGGACATTGGGGCCCGGGGTTCCGTTTTGCCCGCCTGAGGGTGATGCGGGAACAGGAATGGTCGCAACAAATGCGATCACTCCGCACACGGGTAATGTTTCGGCGGGTACGTCTGTTTTTGCTATGTTGGTGCTTGACAAAGCGTTATCGAAGTTGCATACGGAAATCGATATGGTTGCTACACCGGCAGGCAAACCTGTTGCAATGGTGCATTGCAACAACTGCACGGCAGATTTGGATGCCTGGGTGAACCTGATCGATGACGCGATGCGGCTGATGGGAGCAAAAACAGATAAAACAACGTTGTATCGTAGTTTATACAACGCGGCCCTAAGCGGCGATCCCGATTGCGGCGGTTTGGTTTCGGTCAATTATCTTTCGGGAGAGCACTTGACCGGGTTTTATGAAGGCCGCCCGCTGTTTGTGCGCACACCTGAGAGTAAGTTTAATGTTGAAAATTTCATGCGGTCTTTGTTGTTATCGTCGATGGCGACGTTAAAAATCGGCATGAATATTTTGACCGACGAAGAAGGTGTTTCCGTGTCCAAGCTTCTCGGACACGGCGGACTCTTCAAAACACCGATCGTCGGACAGAAACTTATGGCAGGTGTGCTTAATATTCCGATCGCTGTAATGGAATCAGCGGGAGAAGGCGGATCGTGGGGTATTGCTTTACTTGCGGCATATTCGGGAACGAAAGGTCCGGAGGAATCGCTTGAAGAGTTCCTGAACAATAAAATATTTGCCGGTACTGCATTGAATACGATCGAACCCGATCCTGATGATGTTACCGGATTTGAAAAATATTTGAAGTGTTACAGAGCGGCATTGGAAGTTGAAAAAACAGCGGTTGATGTTTTGTAAATAATGTCAGTGACATTGCTTGTGATCAATATCTGTGAACGATACAATTTGATTTATGCTTTAATTGAAAGTTGGTAACTGATGCTTGTTGAATTAAAGAAGAGAGTGCTTGAAGCTAATTTGCTTTTGCCGAAATACGGACTTGTCACTTTTACCTGGGGGAATGTTTCCGGGATCGATCGTGATACAGGGCTTGTAGTTATAAAACCTTCGGGTATTGAATATGATGTTATGAATGAGGAACATATGGTTGTTGTTGACCTTGAAAGCGGGAAAACGGTTGACGGCAAACTTTCACCATCCTCCGATACGGCAACACATTTAGCGTTATATAAAGCTTTTACGAGTATCGGCGGTATTGTACACACTCACAGTCGTTGGGCGACGATATTTTCTCAAGCCGGAGCGGGAATACCGGCGCTCGGGACGACTCATGCGGATTATTTTTACGGAGAGATTCCGTGTACACGAGAAATGACAAAGGATGAAATAACAGGCGATTATGAAGCAAACACGGGGAAAGTGATCGTTGAACGATTTGCCGGGACAGATCCCGAATCAATTCCTGCAGTCCTTGTTGCGAACCACGGTCCGTTCACATGGGGAAAGGATGCTGCGGATGCTGTGCATAATGCCGCGGTTTTGGAAGAGGTTGCTTTTATGACATGGCATGATATAATGTTCAAACCGCAAATAAAACCGATGAAAAAAGAACTGCTGGATAAACATTACCTGCGTAAACACGGTAAAAACGCATATTACGGGCAACGATAAAATTAATAATATAATTAACCGGAGGAACAATTATGATCAATATACCCAAAGTCAAACTCGGCATCATATCCGTATCACGCGATTGCTTCCCGATCGAACTTTCGGGAGCGCGTCGTGAAGCGATCGTTGCTTCATACAGTGATATTTATGAATGTAAAATCACTGTTGAAAACGAAAAAGACATGCTTGAAGCAGCAGAAGATGTGTATAATGCAGGTGTTAATGCACTTGTCGTATTTCTCGGAAACTTCGGTCCGGAAACACCTGAAACACTGCTTGCCAAATTTTTTGACGGTCCCGTAATGTATGTTGCGGCTGCTGAAGATGCGACAAATAAGTTGATGGGCGGACGCGGAGATGCATATTGCGGAATGCTCAATTGCTCATATAATTTAGGGCTTCGCAATTTAAAAGCACATATTCCGGAATACCCGGTGGGAACGGCAAATGAAATTGCCCGGATGATCGCTGAGTTTGTACCGATCGCTCGTGCCGTTATCGGAGTCAGAAGCCTTAAAATCCTTTCATACGGACCTCGTCCGCAGGATTTTCTTGCGTGTAATGCTCCGATCAAGCAATTATTCAACATGGGAGTGGAAGTTCAGGAAAATTCGGAACTTGATCTTTTGGTTGCATTCAATGCCCGTAAAGATGATCCGCGTATACCGGAAGTCATTGCCGATATGGAACGTGAGCTCGGCGACGGTAATAAAATGCCGGGTATCCTTCCGAAACTTGCACAATTCGAAATCACTCTTCTTGATTTGGCAGAAGAAAATAAAGGCAGCTGCGAATATGTTGCATTTGCCAATAAATGCTGGCCTGCGTTTCAAACAGAGTTCGGATTTGTACCGTGTTATGTAAACAGTCGTATGGCTGCACGCGGCATCCCGGTTTCTTGTGAAGTTGATATTTACGGTGTTCTTTCAGAGTATATCGGTACATGTGTCAGTGACTCACCCGTAACATTGCTCGATATCAACAATTCTGTTCCTGCAGATATGTATGAAAATGAAATAAAAGATAAATTTATTTATTATTCACATACAGATACATTCATGGGATTCCATTGCGGAAATACACCTATGTGTCACTTAAGCAAAGGCGCACTCAAACATCAGCTTATAATGCACCGTTTGCTTGAACCGGACAAAGAACCTGATATCACAAGAGGAACACTCGAAGGTGATATCAAACCCGGAGAAATTACATTCTTCCGCGTTCAGGGAACGGCTGAAGGCGGTCTTACGGCATATATCGCACAAGGAGAGGTGTTGCCGGTGCCGACACAATCATTCGGCGGGATCGGTGTTTTTGCAATCAAAGAAATGGGACGTTTTTACCGCCACGTATTGATAGCCGATCGTTATCCGCATCACGGAGCAGTTGCATTCGGTCATCACGGAAAAGCGATTTTTGATGTATTTACATATCTCGGTGTTCCGAAAATATCTTATAATCAACCGGCAAGTTTGCCGTATCCGACAGAAAACCCGTTTTAGTAACCGAAGGATGTACCGAGCATGAATAACCGATGGAAAGAACGAGTGGTTTATCAGATTTATCCTCGCAGTTTTCAGGATTCCAACGGCGACGGGATAGGTGATATCCCGGGCATAATTTCTCGTCTTGATGAAATCAAAGAACTGGGAGCGGGAGTGATTTGGTTATCTCCTGTCTATAAATCTCCGGATGTTGATAACGGATATGATATCAGTGATTATCGTGATATCAATCCGAAATTCGGAATGATGGCGGATATGGAACATCTGTTTGCGGAAGCGGAAAAACGCGATATCAAAATAATAATGGATCTGGTCATAAACCATACTTCGACCGAACATGATTGGTTTAAGAAAAGTCGCGATAAGGACAGTCCGTTTCGTGATTATTATATATGGAAATCACCGGATCCCGAAGGAAGAGTACCGAACAATTGGACAACATTCTTTGCCGAAAGTGCCTGGACATTCGATCCGAAAAGCGGTGAATACTATCTTCATCTGTTTCATGAACAACAGGCGGATTTGAATTTCAGAAACCCGAAGGTCATTGAAGAAATCAAAGATATAATGCACTTTTGGCTTAAAAAAGGTGCTGCGGGTTTCAGATGTGATGTTATAAACCTGATATATAAATCATCGTTTGAAGACGGGATCCACAGGATCGCGGTTCGCGGACGCGAACACTTTATTTCTCAGGAAGGTGTGCATAAAATATTACAGGAACTGCGTCGTGATGTTTTAGATCATTATGACTGCTTTACGGTCGGAGAATCTGTGATGGTTAATCTCCGTGATGCCAAACTGCTCAGTAATCCCGAACGTAAAGAACTTGATATGATATTTTATTTCGATCATTTACAAGTGGACAGATGGGTAGAAAAATATATCCCCAAAAAGTTCAAAGCAAGCAAACTGCTTGATGTATTGACAAAATGGCAACAAGGACTTGATTGGAATGCGGTGTATTTGGAAAACCACGACCAGCCCCGTATTGTTTCACATTACGGAGATGACGGAGAATATTGGGAGCGAAGTGCAAAATTGTTGGCAACATTACTCTTAACTTTGCGCGGAACGCCGTTTATTTATCAGGGACAGGAAATCGGAATGACCAATTTCGGTTTTAAAAACATAAATCAAATCAATGATATAGAAACATTGGGTGTCGATAATATATTACGTTCTTTTTGGATTCCGGAGAGTATACGTAAGAAGCTTATAATGCCCTGTTCGCGTGATAATGCACGCACTCCGATGCAATGGAGTGCAAAATCCGGAGCGGGTTTTACGACCGGAGAGCCTTGGCTCGGTATCAATAAAAATTATACGACCGTAAATTATGAAGAACAAAGGGACAGAGCGGGTTCGATATGGCGGTTTTATCGGAACATGATTGCATTGAGAGCATCCAATGAAACTCTCAAGTACGGCGATTTTGCTCCGGAATATTCAAGCAAAGACGTAATTGCTTATACGCGAACGATACAGGGTGAAGAACAATATGTGATCATACTTAATTTTTCGGGAAAACCGGCATCAACACCATTTGAAGGCAATATGATGGGAAAAGTTGTCGTTACTAATGTCGGACGAAGTACTTATGACGGAAATCTGTCTCCGTGGGAAGCTGTTGTTTTGAAAGTTTGGTAATATCGGGATATTATTTATTCATTTCATAATTTGGAATATTCGAATTCCGCTAAAATTTCCGGCGGAACACCTTTGCCGGATTGTTGTAATTTTTTTATAAGAAGATTGAGGCGTTGTGCTCGTTTTTGACGTTTTGCGTTAAATCGTGTCAATGCTTCATTATAACGCATGTTTTTTGTCAGTTGTTCTCGTATTGTTGCATTGAACGGGCAGAATGTCATCAGAATACCGAGTGCAACACTGTTGAGGCGTGCCATACCTTTTGATTCATTTTGCAACCACATGATGTAATTGTTGACGAATACTGTTTTGTAGCTGTTTCTTGCTGCGGAAAGTTCGTTTCTGATTTCATTCATTGTTTGCATAGCAAGACTTCGGTTGTTCATATAAAATTGCAAGTAGTCACAGAAATAACTGGTGAGTGACGGGTCTGAAAGATCGTTCCAACGAGAGCCTTGGATGCGTCGGCAAAGCTCCCAACGGAATTCACCGATAAGGCGTGTTACAACGGTTTTTAAATCACCTTCGAGAAAGATGGGCAGAAACATGCGTGCGGGTGTGGTGCGAAGTCTGCCTTCGATTTCCTGCCACATTGAACCGCGTAAACCTGCATTCGGCATGAGGACTATGTTTGGCATGATTTCAACACTGACAGTTTCACCGGTAATGCCGAGTTTTTGATCGGTAAAGCCTGTTTCCCGGTAAAAAACTGAAAAATCGATTTCACGAATTTCAGATATGATCTCTTTGATTTTTACCGGGGTGACCAATGTGATTTCCGGCTCTCTGAGTAAGTTGTGGTCGGCGTAGAGCGGGCAGAATTTTGACGGATTTCCGAATGTGACTCTGTTTACTACCGGGAATGCATTTTCCATTTCGTACATAAGTCTGTCATCGGGGCTTGAGAGTAATCGTGCTTCTTCTTTTGCGTCGATTTGTTTTTGGTTTTTTAAGTCACGCAGATAAGACGGCCAGTCCATGTCAAATTCGCTGAGGCTGGGGTCTCTTTCACCGTTATAGATTGCGGTAAGCCATTCGCTGACAGTAAATATGCCGTTTTCCGGGTCGCCTTTATATGAATCGGCAATTGAAAACAGGAAATTTGCATTATCGAATCCTGCAAGTGCCGGATCGACATAGCCGAAGTTTAAAAACATTTTAACAACGGTGGGGAGGTTTGAATCTTCGAGGCTTTTAAGGAAGATGAGTTTGTAAATCTCATAAAACATTTTTGTTAAATCTCTGCGCAAATCGGGGACATCATCTTCGGTGCTTGCTCTGTCGGGAAGCTCTGTATATGTATTGACTGATGAAATAAACCTTTGTGCGAGGTCATCATCACACTCGGAATAATTCAATATGGTTTCCATGGAATTGAGCAGATCCTGATTGACACCTCGGGATACAGGTGCATCTGATGTTTCGGATGTCTCTGCTGATTCTCTCTTGCTTTCAAGTGCATCCCAATATGATTCGAGGCGTGTCTGATAATATTCGGAATCTGTACCGGTCATTTCGGATAACGCTTCGGTAAGCGGTGCCATCAGTGCTTCCACGGCAGAATCGGCGCCGGTTATATTCATCGAACCGAGGTGGAGGTCGCAAATCAATGAAAACAGATCAAATCCGTCTTCATGAAGCATCAATCCGGAGATCCCTTTTAAATATTCGTGATACATATCGCAGGCATTTATGACTTGTGCAAAATCATCGACACATCTGCGCAAAAATCCGGTTTCAATGCCGGGGTTGCCGTGGAAAAATGCTTTGTGGACCGGCGGGTTTAAGAAACTGATTTCGTCGTAATAGTTTTGTACCCATTCTTCGACGGGATCGTGTCCGGAAAACGGTGCGACATCTTCGATCCCGGGCAGTTTTTTCGGTGTGGATGCATATGTTTTACATAAACGACTGTATTCCGAATACAGTTCTTTGACTAAATCAAAAACACTTTCTGCGCTTAATTTAAGTCTTGTTTTATATTGAAGGAGTTCGGAAATTTGGCGACACGTTGAACTGACCGTCATATATGCTATATCGGCGTTTTTTTGCATAAGCGAATCGAGTGAATCGACGCCGGAGCACGGGAACGGATGAAGAGTAACATTTGATATAGCGGTATATGTATGTGAGTGAATACTTGATAAAAGATCGCAAAGACCGAGTACATCGGTTTTTCCGAATAAAAAAGTATGACCGCCGAATATGCCTTCTGCTTCACCTTCGGCTATAAGTGAAATATGTTCAACCGGGTCGCCTTTTTTGTAAATTACCGAGTTTTCATTATATTCGTTACCTGCCATAAATTAAACCTCGCTTCCCGTTCAGCTCAGAAGTCACTGTTTCGATAATACCGGTTTTACGTTGAAAACGCAATACTTTCAAATATCAACAAACTGTTAAGATGATGTTTGTATTTTGAGTAAAGGAATGATAAAATACCGAGAGTATTCGTGAAAGGAGCCGGAAATATTATGTCGGATAAAGACTCTGTTAACAAACAACCTGCTCGTACCGATGCGTTTCATCCGGTTGATTCACCGTTCGGGAAATTAATAATCGTGTCTGACGGAGATGCAATCACGTGTATAAAACATGAAGATAAAATCATAAGCATTGATGAGCATCGATCGGATGAATTGACAAGTAAAGCTGCAGCGGAGCTGAAGGAATACTTTTCCGGTAAACGCAGGCATTTCGATTTACCGCTTCGACCGCAGGGTACGACATTTCAACGTTCGGTTTGGAAAGCACTTTCGGAGATCCCGTACGGCGAAACAAGGAGTTACAAACAGATTGCACAAGCTGTCGGAAATCCGAAAGCGTGTCGTGCAGTAGGTTTGGCAAATAATAAAAATCCGATATGGATATTGATCCCCTGCCATCGTGTTATCGGATCAAACGGTGAATTGACGGGATATGGCGGAGGTCTTGATATGAAAAAAAATCTGCTTGAATCGGAAAAAGTAAATAACGAAGAGAGGAACAATTAAATAAATGAGCGTAATCCTGAAAGCAGACGAATTGACAAAAACTTTTCGTTTGTCATCAAAGCAGCAGAAGCTTCAAAAAACCAAAGAAAAAACCATCACAGCCGCAAATAAAATTTCTTTTGAAGCACATGAAGGAGAGATATACGGGCTTCTCGGTCCGAACGGAGCGGGAAAAACAACTACTTTGCGCATGCTTGCGACATTGATCAAACCCGACAGCGGGGATGCAACAGTTGACGGCTTAAGTATCATCAGCGATCCCGAAGGAGTCAGGTCAAAAATCGGGTTTCTGACAAGTGAATTGAAACTTGAAGACTTCTTTACACCGAATTACCTGTTTGATTTTTTCGCAAAAATCCATCATCTCGATAATGAAACACGTGACAGACGTAAAAAAGAACTGTTCGAAAAATTCGGTATAGACAAATTTGCCGAAGTCAAAGTTTCAAACCATTCAACCGGTATGAAGCAAAGAACATCGCTTGTTATATCTGTTATACACGACCCGAATATTGTTATATTTGATGAACCGACCAACGGACTCGATGTTATAACGGCAAAGGTCGTTACAGATTTTTTGGCGGAGCAAAAAGCACAAGGAAAATCAATCATTTTATCAACACATATATTCAGCCTTGTTGAGAAACTTTGCGACAGAGCGGGAATAATCATAGACGGAAAAATGGTTTTATGTGATACGATAGAAAATATGACATCCGAAAAGTCTCTTGAAGACGTATTTTTCGACCTCTACGCAGAAGCTAAAGGAGGAATTGAAGAATGAAAAATATTATAACAATAATGTCAAAGGAATTTGCACGATTCTTCACAGACAAACGAATGATACTGATGACGATCATGCCGGCGATAATGATTTATGCGGTTTATTCCTTGATGGGTTCATTTATGGGCGGTTTATTAGCTCCGGATGATGATCACACATCACAAATTTATGCTGTTAATGCACCGGTTTCAATTATTCAACTGACAAATTCGGCAGGATTGAATATTAATAATGCAGCTGCCGGCGATGTTGAAAGCATCAAAGAAAGAATTTCGGAAAATGAAGTTGATTTATTGATGGTATTCCCTCAGGATTTTGATACACTTGTTGCCGGATATGCCGAAAGAATCGGACCTGCTCCGGATGTTGAATTATTCTATATCATGACCGAACCCAATTCACAAGAAGCATATCATATTATAGTTACTCTCCTTGACATGTATAAGTCATCACTGATCAGTTTGTTTAATGTTGAAAGTACGGACCTTGCCACATCTGAAAATTTTGCGGCAATGTTAATATCAATGTTGATGCCGATGTTACTGATGATTTTTCTGTTTTCCGGTTGTATGGGACTTGCACTTGAATCCATCACAGGAGAAAAAGAAAGAGGAACTCTTGCAACATTGCTTGTATCACCGCTCAAGAGAAGAGAACTTGCCGTCGGTAAAATCTTAAGTCTTGCAGTGCTTTCATTCCTGTCCGGTGTAGTAACGGCATTTGCGACTATACTTGCACTGCCGAATTTGATAGATGGTGCGGGTGACGGAGCACTCAGTGTAGCGATATACAGCTTTACGGATTATTTTTTACTGGCATTGGTCATATTGTCAACATTATTATTGATGGTAACAATGGTATCGATAGTTTCGGCATATTGTAAAACAGTGAAAGAAGCCGGACAGGCAACAACACCGCTTATGGTATTGGTCATGATTATCGGTGTATCCGGTATGATAGGCGGATCGCAAACAGAAACAGCACTCTTTTTGATACCGCTTTACGGCAGTGTGCAAAGCATGGGCGGAATTTTCGCTATGGACTATTCGATAATCAATGTGCTGATAGCGTGTATCAGTACAACACTATATGCATGTATCGGCGGATTTATCCTGACGAAAATGTTTAACAGCGAAAAAATCATGTTTTCAAAGTAAATCGAGGTAGTGACCTGTGGGTAAAATTTTCGGAAGCAAAAAGCAAAAAAACCCGATATCGCGAAAAAAGCCGATGCCGCGAAAGAAACAGATCATATACGGTTCTTTGATTTTGGTCGGTGTTTTCTTTGCGGCAGTCGCATTGCGGGTTTTGATCGGTGATATTTTGGAAGATGCCGCCGCAAGAGATGAATATGAACAGCTCAGAGAATTTTCTCCGAATGCATCCGGTACCGAACCGGATGCTTCGGAGGTTGCGGACGAATTTATCGAATCCGATGAATTTGAAGACCATGAAGCTGCGGAAGAAGAAAATGTTGAGTTGAGAAATCTTTCATTTGACGAACTTGCAGCAATAAATAACGATTTTGTCGGTTGGATCAGCATCGGCAGCTTTATAGATTATCCGGTTGTTCGCGGGAGAGATAACAGCAGATACATAACAACAACATTTACCGGAAATCGTAATTCTGCCGGAGCAATATTCATGGATTACAGAAATGCGCGGAATTTTGATGAACATGTCAGTATTCTTTACGGGCATTATACAAGAGACGGGTCGATGTTTTCATCATTGGTCAATTACTTAAATCCGACTTTTTTGCAAAATAATCCGATAATAAATATAACAACACGTGACGGAAAAACACTGTCATACAGAGTTTTTGCAGCAAGGCAAACAGATGCATGGGACCCGGCATATTCGATAGGATTTACAGACAGTACAAAGGCGAGTGAAGTGTTTCCTGAAGCACCCGAGAATGCGAGTCGCTTTATATTATTATCGACATGCACCAGAGGCGGAAGTGATGATGAACGGATATTGGTATTTGCCGCAATATCGGGATAATAAAATGCCGTCTTCCGGTTGCGGTTCGGAGCGGCATTCTTTGATGATCGTATATTTTGATTTAGTTTTCGATTCATTCGATTAACTCGACTCAGGAGATCGAATTAAGATCGTTGATAAAATCGGAAACGGCGGTTTCCGGAGCAGCCCATGATGTTACCAAACGCACTGCGGTCCGGTCTGCGAAATTTTTAAATTCGTAGAAAGCATAATTTTCAAGAAGCTTTTTTACTGTTTCATGCGGGAATAAAGGGATTATTATATTTGATTGAACGGGGAACAAAAATTCATATCCGGCCTTTTTTATTCCGTCCGCTAATTTTTTTGCTGTTTGATTTGAATGTTTTGCGAGTTTATCGTATAACCCGTCAGTAAACAGTGTGCAAAACTGAGTTCCGATGATTGCAGTTTTTGCAAGCAATCCTCCCCGTTGTTTTAATATATAGCGAAAATCTTTTTTTATTTGTTCATTTGATATAACGATTGCTTCACCGAATAAAGCACCGTTTTTCGTTCCGCCGATAAAAAATGCATCAGAAAGAGCGGCTATGTCCGGGTAGTCCAAGTCACAATCATCGCTGTTCACGGCGGCACCGAGTCTTGCGCCGTCAATGTAGAGATAAAGATCGTTGCTTCGACAAAATTCGGATATTTGCGTCAATTCACTTTTTGTGTACACAGTTCCGCATTCGGTGGTAAGTGAAATATATACAAGTCGCGGCTTGACCATATGTTCATCATCACCGTGTTCGTCGAGAACTGATTGTATGTCCGTAACGCTGAGTTTTCCGTTAAATCCTTCTCTTGTGCAAATTTTATGACCTGTTGCTTCGATCGCTCCGGTTTCATGAACGGATATATGTCCTGTTGAAGGAGCTATAACAGCTTCGTGCGGGCGAAGCACGGATGACAGTACCGTAAGATTCGCATGTGTACCGCCGGAAATAAAGTGTACATCCGATGTGTGTGATTTAATTTTGATTCGGATCATGTTTTCTGCTTTTAAGGAGTATTCATCAAGGCCGTATCCTTCGAATTGAATATTCCCCAGGTTCGTTAAATCGCTTAAAACCTGCGGATGAGTGGCTTCGCTGTAGTCGTTTTTGTAACTGTATTTTATCAAAAATATCACAACCTTCTTTACAAATCGTTAATTTCAAATTACAATGCAATAAAACAGCAAACCTTTGTGTTGTCAAAGAAAGTGCTTCGGTATGAGAAACAACGCCATAAAAATTACAATTATAGTTTTATCATCAATATTGCTGACGTTGTTGGTTGCGGTCGGCATTATGATTTATAACCAAAATAATACGCCGTCAATGTCCGAATCATTGCCGGAAGTTGAAGATACACGTCCCGATCCGTTGCCGGAGATCATTGAGGTCGTCAGTATAACCATAGTGCTTGATGACGATGAAATTCTCAGGGGAACAAGATTTTGGCCCGAGGTTATCGTAAAACCCGATAATGCGACGTATAAAGATGTAGAGCTTCATTCGGACAATGAATTGGTTTTGCGTATACAGGGAGGTTTTTTCACGGCAGTGGATCTCGGTAATGCAAACCTGATCGCTACCGCGTCAAACGGGGTCACTCAATCGGTAGCGATAACAGTCAGAGCACCTGATTTGGAATCGATTTATTTTGATGAAGAAGAAATAATAATGGTGCCTGAGGATATGGTTATTTTATCTCCGAATATTATGCCGAGAGAAGCATACATGTATGATCCGATCGAGTTTAAAACGAGTAATTTAAACGTTGCGACGGTAGCTGATGACGGAAGGGTGACTGCCGTCGGTCCGGGTGTTGCCGTTATTACTGCGGGAGTCGGTGATATAACTGCGGAAATTACGATCAATGTTGTTGTTCCTGCAAGACGGGTCAATGTTATATTGACTCGAAGGGTTTACAGTGTAGGTGACACAGCGGAGTATTTAATTGAAGTCGATCCTCCCGATGCAACAAATGCTTCTGTTGAAGTCAGTTTCAGCGGTGCCGCGATAACAATAACGGGATCGAATACATTCAGACTCGATGAAGCCGGTGAAGTGACGGTCACGTTTATTGCCGAAAACGGAACGTCGATCAGTCATACTTTGACCGTGCACGACTTAGATGTTCTGGCCGCCGAAGTGCACAGATTGACAAACATTGAACGGGAAAATGCGGGGGTCGGACATCTTACGGGGAATCAACCGTTGACCGATGCGGCGAATATACGTGCAAAAGAGATCATTGAATATTGGTCGCATACACGGCCCGACGGGCGCAGATTCGAAACTGTTTTTGAAGAAACCGGTGTTCATTATTTAAGAGCCGGTGAAAACTTGGCTGCGGGACAAAGAACTCCTGCAGAAGCGGTGCGATCTTGGATGACCTCAACTGCAGGGCATCGTGAAGCATTACTCAGTGCCGAATACGGTCAGGTCGGAATAGGTGTAGCAATGGATGATGACGGCAGGTTGTATTGGTCACAGTTATTTACGGATTGAGTTGTTTGTAAACTGATATTCAAAATTTAATTTTACGCTTTGTGCAGACATTGAAGTTTGCGGAAATTATTTATAAATAATGAGAGCCATCAGTTCCAAGGTATCGGTTCCGATGTTTTTTATTGAATGTTCTTCGCCGCTGCGTGTCAGAACGCTGTCTCCGGTACTGACCGTAACAAGTTCACCGTTATCGGATACTTCTGCGTTTCCGGTTATTATATAATAAGACTCCATTTCGCCTTCGTGGACATGGCTTCCCACAGAACATCCGGGTTCCAGTATGATGACGGCATAAACCCGTCCTTTTTCATATAATTCTTCGGGTGTAAGAAGATGCCTGATCACAACGGTTCCTTCGCCGCCTCGCATATTTTCGTTGTGCTGTACGGTGTATTCGTCTTTTCTTCTGATCATTTCAGTATTTCCTTTCGATCGATAATTTATTATTCAAACTCCACGGTTGCGGGGGGTTTATTTGTTATATCGTAGACAACTCTTGAGATACCGGGGACTTCGGTTGTTATTTTTTCTGAAACATTTGATAAAAAATCATACGGTAAATGTATGAAATCGGCTGTCATAAAATCGATCGTTTTTACTGCACGAAGTGCGATCGTGAAGCCGTAAGTGCGGGATTCGTTTGAAATGCCGACAGCGCGGATGTCAAGCAATGCTGCGAAGTATTGATCGGATTTTATGCCGGCGTTTTCGATTTCATCGCGGAAGATCGCATCTGCTTCTCTTAAAATATCGAGTTTTTCCTTTGTTATTTCACCTATGCAACGAACTGCCAGACCGGGTCCGGGGAAGGGTTGACGTTGTGTGAAGGCAGCGGGGAGACCGAGGTGTTGTCCCAGAATACGAACTTCGCTTTTTTTCAAGGAGCGCAGGGGTTCCACCAGTTCTTTAAACTCAATGTTTTCGGGCAGTCCTCCGACATTATGGTGACTTTTGATCAATGCAGAATCTTTTGTACCGGATTCTATAATATCAGCATGAATTGTACCTTGTGCAAGATATTCGATACCTGTAATTGATTTTGCACCTTCTTCAAAGACACGAATGAATTCTTCACCGATTATTTTGCGTTTCCGTTCAGGTTCCGTGACACCGGCGAGTGCGCTAAGAAAACGATCGGCCGCGTTTATACGTATTAAATCCAAATCTTTATTACCGAAGGCTGCTTCGATATTATCGCCTTCATTTTTACGCATAAAACCGTGATCGACAAAAATACAATGTAATTTACCCGGAATTGCTTTCGCCAACAGTGCGGCACAAACAGACGAATCAACACCGCCGGATAATGCAAGCAAAACCTTACCCGAGCCCACCTGATCCCGTATGGCTTTTATTGCCTTTTCCTCAAATAACCCATAATCGACCTCACCAACCGGCCTCAACTCATCATAAATATTACCCAAACCGCATTGCCTCCGAAAAATAAATGTTATTGTATTATATATTGTATCATAAATATTGTAAAAAAACATTGAAAAGTGAAGAAAATTGTTGACCGTGTTGTTGTCGGTGTGGTATAATCCACGTTACCTGTCGGCAGACGGGTTCATTTTTCGAGCGGAAAATATTTTTACCGGCGAACATAAAACATTTGAATCCTTTTCTGTCAATACAAACAGGGAGGCAAACATTAGGAGGTGCCGTAAATGAGAATCAAGATAACTCTCAGATGTAACGAGTGCAAACAACGTAACTACAATACTACAAAAAACAAGAAGAATTCACCGGATCGACTTGAAATGAACAAGTATTGTCGTTTCTGTCGCAAGCACACCGTTCACAGCGAAACTAAGTAGACGGGAGGCTTTGATATGTCGGAAGAAAAAATTGAGAAATTGGAAACTCCCGAACAAACGAGTTCAAAAACACCCGCAACAACAAAAAAACGCAGAGTTAAAGGCAGTAATCGATTTGCTAAGTGGTTTCGCGAAATGCGAAGCGAACTTAAAAAAGTTGTATGGCCTACACCCAAACAAATTGTCAACAATACATTTGTTGCGTTGACGGTTATGACTTGTGCCGCTATTCTGATATGGGCACTTGACCTTGCTGCAGGGGAAATATTCGTAGCAATCATAACATACATCCCAAGATTGATTCAAGGTTGGTAACAACAATGTCTGAAGGAGCAAGATGGTATGTAGTTCATACCTATTCGGGTTACGAAAATGCGGTTGCCGCCACGATCGAAAAAGCGGCGGAAAATCGCAAAATGTTGGATCAAATCCTCGAAGTAAAGATTCCGACAGAAACCGTGACCGAAATACATGATTCACAATCAAAAACAGTTGAACGCAAAACGTTTCCGGGTTATGTTTTGATCAAGATGATAATGAATGACGTCAGTTGGCATCTTGTAAGAAATGTACGCGGAGTCACAGGTTTTGTCGGCTCTGCAAACAAAGCGATTCCGTTGTCTGAAGATGAAATTTTCAATCTCGGCATTGAACGGCATGAAATCGTTGTCGGATTTGATGTCGGAAGCACTGTCAAAGTCGTTGACGGTCCGCTTGAAGGATTCCTCGGAACCGTTGAAGAAATCGAATTTGACAAGAGCAGAGTTCGCGTTATCGTTTCCATGTTCGGACGCGAAACACCGGTCGACCTTGATTTCGATCAAATAGAGCCGGTTGAATAAGTTTATAATCGTATGAATTTATGCGATTAACGTGGGAGGAGCGTCACCGTGCGATGAACACGATGAAAACGTTCCGACACAATCACCACATTATTTTTAGGAGGTGCACGTAAGTGGCACAAAAAGCAGTAGGAGTTATAAAACTCCAAATTCCGGCCGGAAAAGCAACACCGGCACCGCCCGTCGGACCGGCGCTCGGTCAACACGGCGTTAATATCGGACAATTCACAAAAGATTTCAACGAGCGCACAAAAAATGACGAAGGATTAATAATCCCGGTCGTAATCACAGTCTACGCAGATCGCACTTTTTCGTTCATAACAAAAACCCCGCCGGCATCTGTCTTGCTTAAAAAAGCATGCAACCTGGATAAAGCATCCGGTGAACCGCACATGAACAAGGTTGCCAAAATATCCAAGGATGAAGTTCGCAAGATCGCCGAATTAAAAATGCCCGACCTTAATGCAGCTGACATTGAAACAGCAATCAGTATGGTTGCCGGAACAGCGCGCAGTATGGGCATAACGGTGGAGGGTTAAGATATGTTCAGAGGAAAGAAATATAAAGAAGCTGCAAAGCTTGTGGACAGAAGCACATTATATGATCCGGCCGAAGCATTCGATCTCGTTATAAAAACATCAAATGCAAAATTCGACGAAACCGTTGAACTCCATATCAAACTCGGTGTCGATTCGCGACATGCCGACCAACAGGTTCGCGGAGCTATCGTACTCCCGCACGGAACGGGAAAAACCCGCAGAGTGCTTGTATTCTGTAAAGAAGAACGTGTACAGGAAGCTCTGGATGCAGGTGCTGACTTTGCAGGCGGGCAAGATTTGGTCGATCGTATTCAAAAAGAAAACTTTTTCGATTATGATGTCGTCGTTGCCACACCGGATATGATGGGTATTGTCGGTCGTCTCGGTAAGGTCCTCGGACCTAAAGGCTTGATGCCGACGCCGAAAGCCGGAACGGTTACACCGAATATAGCTCAAGCCATTGATGAAATCAAAGCCGGTAAAATTGAATACCGTCTTGACAGATCGAACATCATTCACTGCCCGATCGGCAAAGTATCATTCGGATCGGAAAAACTGGTTGATAATTATCAAACGCTTCTCGATGCTGTCAACAAAGCAAAACCTGCAGCGGCAAAAGGCCAATACATCAGAAGTTGCGTAACGGCATCAACGATGGGACCGGGAGTTAAAATAAACGCTCTCAGACAAGCATAATATTAAACGGACGGGAGACCGTCCGTTTTTAGTAAAGAGGTTTATATGGTTGAGAAAAACGAAAGACCGATATATTGGAAAACGCGATTGGATGAAGTTGATGATGTAATGAAGTCTGTTAAGAAGGGTATTGCACGGGCGGTAACAAAAAGTGCAGGCGGTCGTGATGTTTATCTTGTTGAATACGGTGAAAAACAGGACTTCAATCGCACTGCCAATTTCAGTTCGGCTGTCGGAGCGGGTTCATCGAAATATTATGCAGATCGTACAGGAAAAAAGCCGGTCATATTTATAATCGGTGCAGAACATGGCGGGGAGTTGGAAGGCACTGCAGCGATACTGAATCTTATTAATATGATAGAAACAGGGAAAGATTTTAACGGATTTTCAAACCCGTATTTTATTGAATGCATAAAAAATTGTCGATTACTGATGATCCCCGTTGCAAATCCGGACGGACGTGCACGGATGCCGGTTGACACTGTCTGCGGTATGGATTTTGAACAGTTCAGGCATTGGGGACAGGGTCGTTGGAAAAACGGGTCATTATGTGATTATCCTGCATGTAAAACCGTTCATCCGATCAAAGACTGTGTTTCGTTTCTCGGGACATATTATAATGATGACGGAATAAATATAGTACATGATAATTTTTTCGGAATCAAAGCAAATGAAACACAAGCAATATTGGATATTGCCGATTCGGAATCACCGGACTTTACAATAAACCTGCACGGGGGCGGGAGTGTGATCAATGAAGTCGATCATGCTGATTACATGCCTATGTATGCGAAAGAACTTGTGCAAGAATTAAAAATGCGAATTAAAACAGAAACTGAAAATCTCGGGTTACCGACTTTGGTTAATAAAATACGAGACGAAAGTTTCACTCCGCCTCGCACATTTAATATATTTTCTGCATTACATTTTATAAGCGGTACGATATCAATACTTTATGAAAGTAATCAGGGATTGGATTTAAGCGACGAACGACCGCTCGATCCGACATGGGAAACATGTTTGTCATATGAAGATATCCTGCGTTTGCATTATGTCCTTTTTGAGCAAACTATCAAATTTGCTTCAGAAAATCGTATGCAATATTGATTATTATCTTTCTTTTTTATGTTTTATATTAATTGTTGTTCATTTACAATCAACTTGAATTCCAGGTTCAACCTTTCTGCGGCTTTGCGACACATTATCATACGAGCGAGGAAAATTTCGAAATAATCCATAACCGATCCGTATTTTGTGTCAACGGTCAGTTTTAATTTTATCAATGTACGTTCTTCGTTGATTTTGAGTACAGATTTTTTAACGGAATAATTTACTCTGTCGTGGATATCAAAGCTTGATATTTCTGTATTTCTCACTCGTGAACGTCGTACATCGGATTTGTCTGCCAATATCAATGCAGCACTGACATGGTTGACGGGGACTCCGGTCCCTTCGTCGTGATTGCCGATCGCGGTTGTTATTGTTGCGATTTCGGCGGCATCAAAATCGAGGCAATCGAGTATGCGAAATGCCATCACGGCACCTGACAGAGAATGATTTGATCTGTTGATAAGGTTTCCTATGTCATGCAGATATCCGGATATTTGTGCCAACTCAACGTCACGTTCGGGATATCCCAATGTTCTGAGTATGTAACCGGCATCTTCGGCTGTTCTGGTCACATGTGCGAAACTGTGTTCGGTGAAGCCGAGTGCACAGAGAGATTCATCGGCTTTTGTTATATAAGTGTTAACGTCTTTATTGTTCTTTATATCACTGAATGTGTGCATATATTTATTTTACCTCCGAGAATATAAATTATATATTTTGTTTGGTTTTTACCGATTATGTGAAGGGTGGGATCATCAGTGTCCGAAAAAGGATTCATTCATGTTTATTACGGCGACGGTAAGGGAAAAACAACTGCAGCACTGGGTTTGGCTGTAAGAGCTGCCGGATGCGGGAAAAATGTAGCTATTATCCAATTTTTGAAAAGTTGGAAATGCGGAGAACATGATTCGATTATGTTGTTGACTAATATTTCATTGGTCTGTGCAAAACCTGCATTCGCTAAATTCATTAAAGACATGAATGATGAAGAGATAAAAGCGACAAAGGAATCACAGGATGAATGTTTGAAAAATGCAATCGACTCTGTTGAATCCGGAAAATGTGATGTGCTTATATTGGATGAGGTTATTGACGCGTATAATTTTGACGTTTTAGATAAAGAGCTGTTAGCAGGGCTGATAAAAAATAAACCGGAACCCTTGGAGCTTATAATAACAGGACACAAACCGGAAACCTGGTTTTTAGATCATTCCGACTATGTAACCGAAATGGTCAAACACAAACATCCGTACGACAATGGGGTGAAAGCAAGAAGAGGAATAGAATTTTAATTTTGCGATAACAGTATATCATAATTGTTTTTTCAACACAAAATTAATGTAAAAGTATTGCAAAGAAAAGCTTTGTATGTTACAATCCCCAAGCGGTGTATAGTTAAACAGATTTATATCAATTGGTTCAGACATGGTGGATGTAGCTCAGTCGGTTAGAGCACCGGATTGTGGTTCCGGGGGTCGTGGGTTCGAATCCCATTATCCACCCCAAACTCCAAAATCCTGTACCGGAAAAGATAAGTTTTTCACAATACCCATTCAAACATAATATTGGGCTGTCGCCAAGCGGTAAGGCACCAGACTTTGACTCTGGCATTCGTTGGTTCAAATCCAGCCAGCCCAGCCAACGCAAAACCCT
>Ga0123356_10000923_pt1 | contig 32447 bp, 27 predicted proteins | sample TergutEmb28metaG_2_FD_92546 | JGI IMG/M metagenome (GOLD analysis project Ga0123356, IMG submission 92546) | Embiratermes neotenicus P3 segment gut microbial communities from Petit-Saut dam, French Guiana - Emb289 P3 | ecosystem: Host-associated > Arthropoda: Insects > Digestive system > Gut ...
GATAAAGAATATCACCCCTGCCATATAAGCTCTGACGCCAACGATGTCGGTCAGGAAGAATACAAAATAAACTGCTAAGAGATTGCCGGGTATTGTTTCCGCAGCGGTGCAGAGTCCATATCCGATTTTTGTTTTAAGCGGAAGCCGCTTCTCTTTCATGATGATATTCTCCTCTTTTTATTGCTTAAACTTATTTCATAAAACTTGATATTTTGCTTGACTCTTAATAGTTAGCCTATGATTGTATCTCGTCATGCGAAATCAATTATATACAAAGATACAGAATAATACAAATGCTACACAACAGATCGATTTTTGAACAGCTTATTGGTCACAATACGTACTGCCAGCTTGAATAAAGAAGGTTTGCGCGAGGCATTAAAGCGTTTGCCTTTAAAGTAAGTGTCGGTAACTTTTATTTCATTAAGACTATCTGCAGGGACTTTTAAAGGATTTTTACTCAGGACTACAAAATCGGCTGTCTTCCCAATGGTAAGGCTACCTCTTTCTTTTTCGTCGAAACACATCTTTGCCCCCCATGATGTGTGCATTTTTAGCGCTTCAAGAGGTGTTACACTCTGAGCGGGGTTTGGGTGATTACAACAGTTGTGGATCGATTCGATAGGGTTTGGAAGAACGCATGGAGCATCACTCCCGGCACTTAACAGCAGGCCTGCATCGATCAGGTCACGCATAGGCATTTGCTCATTGATCCGTTTGCCCAGGATCTGTTCAAGATACTCATGAGGTTCTTCTTTACACCGAAGAAAAATCGGTTGAAGTGCAACAGCGACCTCAAGTGCCGCCGCACGTTCGATTAGTGATGGTGGCATGAGTTCTGCATGAATGATTGTATGCCTGTGGTCTTTTCTCGGATGGTCAGCGAGTGCCGCTTCATAAGCCGTTAGTACCTGCTCCACCGCTAAATCGCCCGTAGCATGCAGCGATATTTGTAAACCAAGCCTGTTTGCCTTGATACAAAAATCGTTGATCTGCTGCTGAGTGTAGAACAAAACCCCTTTATTCTCCGGTTCGTCGGCATAACCGCCACTGACAGCGGCATCCTTTGCATCGAAGCAGCCGTCAAGAGCAAGTTCAAAACAACCGCCGACACGGGACATCTTGCGGCGGGTCACTTTATCGATGTCGAGCGTCTGAAAGAATATCTGTATGCACTGAGGCAGCCCGTATCTTACAATACGCAATGCGTCTACATCGATATCGTTTTCAAACCCGACTCCGCTCACCGCGTGTATATAGCCAATACCTGACTTTGCAAGCGTGTTCGCTGCAAGCTCCATACCCGAGACGATTTTCAGCAGGGACACGGATGATGTTGCATATTTGATTGCTTTATAGAAAGCAGTGCCGCTTAATGACCCCGTATCTTCATCATATCCTTCATCATTTGTAACATCCGGGGGTAATTCAGAGGTGAATGCTGTATTTGCGACTGCTGTGTGACCATCGTACCTTGTCATTAAAAGAGGCTTATCTGTCATTTTGTCTAAGTCGGTTTTATACGGCAATCGTTTTTCTGCAAGGTTATACTCCGAACAACCAAACGCGATCAGCGTCTTTATTTCAGGATTATTTTTTGCGTAATCCCTTAATATCGTTCCCATATCATTAAAGTCAATCGAATCACGCACATCGATATTTGAAAGAAAAAACGAATAGCTTTCAAAATGTATATGCGTATCTCCAAATATCGGGACCACTGTTGCGCCACCTAAATCAACGAGCCGGGTTCTACCGTTGTGTTTGGGCAACTCGTCTCCGGTATATACGATCTTACCTTTATGAGCAGCCAAGACCGAAAAGGTCTTTGAATCATCTTCGCATGAAATAAACTCAGCATTTGTAAATATTTTCATGATCTTCTCCGGGGTGTGCAGAAATACTGCACAGTAGTGCCACGAAAACTGGTAATGTTTTAAACAATGTAACGCTTGTTTTTTGGGATGTCAACACTTTATAGACTTTTGTCATTAAATGTGTCAATATTTCATTATTCTATTAAGAGGAGCGTTCAACATTCATAGAGACAATAATGATGAGAAAAACAACTGGATTATATTGGCAATATGTAGTAAAATTAAAACATTGAAGGTAGTATAATGAACGCAGAACACCGTTAATAGATGTACTGCCTGGTTGCAACACTACATAAAACAGGAGCCAAAACATAATGTTAAACGAACTGAAAAAACAAGCGCTGGAAGCAAACCTGCTTCTGCCAAAGTACGGGCTGATAACATTCACCTGGGGCAATGTGTCGGGAATAGATCGTGAAAAGGGATTAGTGGTTATAAAACCGTCGGGCGTGGAATATGACGGTATGACTGTGGAGCATATGGTAGTTGTTGAACTTGAAACCGGAAAAACCGCAGAAGGCAAACTATCCCCGTCATCGGACACAGCAACACACCTTGCGTTATACAAGGCATTTCCCAACATCGGCGGCGTGGTACATACGCACAGTCGCTGGGCGACTATATTCGCGCAGGCAGGCATGGGTATACCGGCGCTTGGTACGACTCATGCGGACTATTTCTACGGGGAGATACCATGTACACGTAAAATGACCGCCACCGAGATAACAGGGGAATACGAAGCAGAAACGGGGAAAGTAATAATAGAATCTTTTTCAGGATTGGACCCGGATGCAATCCCGGCAGCCCTTGTGTACAGCCACGGTCCCTTTACATGGGGAAAAGACGCAGCGGACGCTGTGCATAATGCCGTGGTACTTGAAGAGATTGCATTTATGGCATGGCATGATATAATATCGAAACCAAAAGTTGAGCCAATGCAGCAAGAGCTGCTTGACAAGCATTATCTACGTAAGCACGGCAAAAACGCATACTATGGACAAAAAAACGGTAAGTGAAAACAATCAGGCAGACGCCAATCACTAACAACTGAACACTAATTGTAGGAGGAACATACTATGACAAACATTCCAAGCGTAAAACTAGGCATCATATCAGTATCCCGCGACTGCTTCCCGATTGAACTATCCGGAGCCCGCCGCGAGGCAATTGTCGCAGCCTGCAAAGACATTTACGAATGTAAAAAAACAGTAGAAAACGAAAAAGACATGCTAAAGGCGATTGATGACGTAAAAGCCGCAGGAGTAAATGCGCTTGTTGTCTTCCTGGGCAACTTCGGACCTGAAACGCCGGAAACGCTGCTTGCAAAGTATTTTCCCGGACCGACTATGTTTGTGGCGGCAGCGGAAGACGCTGCGGAAAAATTGATGAGCGGGCGCGGTGACGCATACTGCGGGATGTTAAACTGCTCATATAACCTCGGACTACGAAATATAAAAGCCTATATACCCGATTATCCGGTCGGAACAGCAGACGATATTACAAAAATGATTGTCGGCTTTGTACCTATTGCCCGTGCGATTATTGGGGTATCCAATCTAAAAATATTATCATACGGGCCGCGGCCGCAAGACTTCCTCGCTTGCAATGCACCGATTAAACAACTATTTAATCTTGGTGTTGAAATTCAAGAAAACTCGGAGCTTGACCTGCTTGTGGCATTTAACGCACGCAAGGACGACCCGCGTATACCCGGGGTAATAGCAGACATGGAAAAAGAGCTTGGCGATGGCAACAAAATGCCGGGCATACTTCCAAAGCTTGCGCAATATGAAATCACACTTCTGGATTTAGTGGAAGAAAACAAAGGCAGCAGGGAGTACGTCGCGCTTGCGAATAAATGCTGGCCCGCTTTCCAGACAGAGTTCGGCTTTGTCCCATGTTACGTAAACAGCCGCATGGCAGCGCGAGGCATACCGGTATCCTGCGAAGTTGATATCTATGGAGTTCTGTCAGAATACATCGGTACCTGCGTAAGCGACTCACCGGTGACACTGCTTGACATAAACAACTCTGTCCCCGCCGATATGTACGAAAAAGATATCAAAGGTAAATTCGATTATACGCTCACAGACACCTTTATGGGCTTCCACTGCGGCAACACACCCATGTGCCATTTGAGCAAGGGAGCAATAAAACACCAGCTCATTATGCACCGCCTGTTAGAGCCGGACAAAGAACCCGACATAACCAGAGGGACGCTCGAGGGTGATATAAAACCCGGCGAAATAACATTCTTCAGGGTACAAGGCACAGCCGAAGGCGGCCTCACAGCCTATATAGCAAACGGCGATGTATTACCTGTTCCCACACAGTCGTTCGGAGGTATAGGTGTATTTGCGATAAAGGAAATGGGGCGCTTCTACAGACATGTTCTGATAGCAGACCGCTATCCGCACCACGGCGCGGTTGCATTCGGGCATCACGGCAAAGCCATCTTTGAGGTACTCTCATATCTTGGAGTACCAAAAATCTCCTACAACCAGCCCGCCTGCCTGCCATACCCGACAGAAAACCCGTTTTAAGCAAGCAGTCTTCAAGTGCAAGCACTGTCAGTAGCCATCAATCAGTGCGCCTTGAAGTTAGTATAGTTTGCACCTAACATGAAGCGCGATGAGGAGTCTGTGTTTTTCGATTTCCAAAGCGAGTTTGTGTGCGGAATCAGAGAAGTAAATGAATTTCAATACAGATAGCACACAACTTGTTTGAGCGACGAAATCGGTAAAAAATACAACTCCGAGTGGTAGCGCACACTAATCCTATTAACAAGTAATCCGGGATAAACACAAAAAGCAACCGCTAGGTTGCTTTTTTCTTGAAAATTGAGATATTACTGATATAATACATTCACCATAAGCAACAAAAAGGCAGGTAACAAACATGAGCAAATGGTGGAAAGAAAGAATCGTTTACCAAATCTACCCCCGCAGCTTCCAGGACTCAAACGGCGACGGAATAGGCGATATACCCGGAATTATTTCCCGTCTGGACGAGCTGAAGGAGTTGGGTGTAGGTATTATATGGTTGTCCCCCGTATATAAATCGCCGGATATCGACAACGGGTACGACATCAGCGACTATCGCGACATCAACCCGAAATTCGGTATGATGGCGGATATGGAAAACCTGTTTGCCGAAGCTGAAAAACGCGACATAAAAATAATAATGGACCTCGTAATAAATCACACATCGGATGAACATGACTGGTTCATAAAAAGCCGGGACAAAGACAGCCCCTACCGCGACTATTACATATGGAAACCGCCAAATCCCGACGGAGGACCTCCGAATAACTGGAGCTCATTCTTTTTGGAAAATGCATGGGAATTCGACCCGAAGAGCGGTGAGTACTATCTGCACCTGTTCCACGAAAAGCAGCCTGACCTGAACTACCGTAACCCCAAAGTCATTGAAGAAGTCAAGGAAATAATGCATTTTTGGATGAAAAAAGGAGCATCGGGATTCAGGTGCGACGTAATAAACGTTATATACAAAACCTCGTTTGAAGACGGTATACACAGGCTTGCGATACGCGGCAGAGAACACTTTGTATCGCAGGAAGGAGCGCACAAGGTTCTGCAGGAGCTGCACCGGGATGTGCTGGACCACTACGACTGCTTTACTGTAGGCGAATCAGCACTGGTAAACCTCCGTGACGCAAGACTGCTCAGCGACCCCGAACGCAAGGAACTGGACATGGTATTTTACTTCGACCATCTTCAAGTGGACAGACTGGTTGAAAAATACATTCCGAAGAAATTTAAAGCAAGCAAACTGCTAAGCATACTGACAAAATGGCAGCAGGGGCTTGACTGGAATGCGGTATACCTTGAAAACCACGACCAACCCCGCATAGTTTCGCACTATGGCGATGATGGCGAGTACTGGGAACGAAGCGCAAAACTGCTTGCGACACTGCTGCTTACCCTGCGGGGTACAGTGTTTATCTATCAGGGTCAGGAAATCGGAATGACAAACTTCGACTTCAGGAACATCAAGCAACTGAACGATTTGGAAACCCTGGGCATCGACAGGCTGTTTCGCAAGTACTGGATACCATCGTTTTTACGCCGGAGGTGGATAATGCCATGCTCGCGTGACAACGCACGTACACCGATGCAATGGAACGCAGAACCGGGTGCAGGCTTCACAACCGGACATCCGTGGCTTGGCATAAACAAAAATCATATAAGAATAAATCATGAAGAACAAAAAGGAAGAACGGGATCGATATATAATTTTTACAAGAACATGATAACCTTTCGAACCTCGAACGAAACATTGAAATATGGTGAATTTGCTCCCGCGTACTCAAGTAAAAAAGTTATCGCGTACACACGCACAATTCAAGGCAGCGAGCAATACACGGTAATACTCAATTTCTCGGGCAAACCTGCAATCACACCATTTGAAGGCAGCCTGATGGGAAAAGTAATAGTAACAAATGTCGGTCGGGACACATACGACGGGACCCTGTCTCCTTGGGAAGCGGTCGTACTCAAAGTCTGGTAAGATATATACCGCATTGGTCACACCTGGCTAAAAGCGCGATGAGGAGGAATATGAAAAGCCTTTTTATACTTGCTTTGTTAATATCACTGGCAATAGTCAGCAGTTGTGACAGTAATCCGCAAAACGGGGAAGCCCCCTCAACCGGTGCAAACAATACACCGGAAGCAGGCATTCCCGCACCCGACGTTGATTGGGAAATATATAACGGATATGCGGATATTTTCGTTACGGCACTCGCCGGCGGAAACTTTGACACGGCCATCTCCATGTTTGACGAGACAATGGCGCAGCTTATCGGTGAATCAGAGCTGCAGGAGCTGTGGAATGATATCGTATTCAGAGCAGGGGAGTTTATCAGTATACATGAAACCGTAAACTCAATAGTTGACGGGTATTATCTTTGCGACGTTACATCGCGGCACGAAAAAACGGGAGTTACATTAGGCATTGTCTTTTCAGAAGACAGCTTAATAGCAGGATTATTTATCAGGGATTATCCGGTGATTGCGGACTCAGGGAGCAATAACACACAAACAGTGCAACGGGACGGTTTTACCGACATTCCGGTAATTATAGGGGAAGGAACCGAATTCCCGCTCAACGGCATATTAACCATGCCGGACAATGCAACAGGACCGGTTCCCGCCGCAGTCATCGTTCACGGCTCCGGTCCGCAAGACATGGATTTGACAATATTTGGAAATAAACCATATCGTGATATAGCCGAACGCCTGGCAGCAAACGGCATAGCAGTAATCCGTTACAACAAACGAACGCTGACCTACGGGGCAAAAATTGACGGAAGCTGGACAGTGATGGAGGAAACGATTGAAGATGCTATCCTGGCTGCCGGACTCCTTAAAGCAGACCCCCGCATAGATGCGGAAAGGGTCTTTATTATAGGACACAGTCTGGGAGGAATGCTTGCGCCGCGCATACATGCCGGAGGCGGTGATTTTGCCGGGATGATAATACTCGCAGGGTCGCCGCGCTTTTTACTTGACATCAGTAAAGACCAAAACATACTTTACATTAACGAAACGATGGAAGGAGATGACTGGAGTGCTGCAATGGCGCAAATCGAGGAGTTGTGGGATGTGCAGGTTGCCGCTCTCGTAAGCCTGCCGGACGGAACAGCCAAAAGCACACTTGTCGAGGCCGGGATGTCCGCTTATTACTTTAAGGACTTATATAATAATCCTGCATACGCCATCCTTGAAGGCATAACAATACCCATACTGATTTTACAAGGAGATATGGACTCAACGGTACAGGCGGATATTGACTTCATAATGTACAAGCAATTATTAAATGACCGGACAAATGTTGATTTCAAGTTATATGAAGGGCTAAATCACCTGTTTATGCCTTCGTCGATATGGGGTATTACAAGGCAGACGGAGGATTATGCGGTCGAAGGCTTAGTTGACGGTTTGGTTTTAGCGGATATAGTCAACTGGATAATACAGCAATGACCCCGTACCATCCATTGTTAACACAACGTTAACTTGACACCGGCGCGTACGGTCTGATAGTATGACCGGGTTAATAAATGAAAAAAGTAATACAAAGGAGAAGCGGAAAAATGAAAAAGATAGCTGCAATAATTCTGGTTGTCATGTTCACCCTGCTGACAGCCTGTAACAACACACAAAATACCGGGCCTTCACCGGACTCCCCGGACAACAGACGCTCACCAAGACCGGAACGCGAAACACCGCCGGCAGTGCTTAATATTAAGTTCACCAACGACACCATATACGATTTCTATGAAATATATATTTCCCCGACCACGTCAGACCAGTGGGGAGATGACGTGCTTGGCTCTTTAGGAGTACTGAGCGCAAACTCATCCTTTAACGTACAGCTTCCGATTGGCAATGTCGCCACATACGACATCAGAATAATAGATGAAGACTTCGACGAGTACCTTTTTTCCGGCATGACCCTGCAAGACGGAAATGAGATATCCGTTTACTTCGGATACGAAGGGCTGGCGGCAACCGTTTATGGTCAATCGGGTAATGAGCTGTTTAGCATGCCGGGCATGTTAAGCGGCGATCCGGGAGGAGGGTATGTGTCAACCGGCACAGGGTATGATACAAACGGAGATTTTTACTTTGTTGTGTATAATGAATCAGCCTACGACATATATGCCATATATGTGGGTCCCCTTGAGGGTGAAATAGAAGACGACGCCGACGTACTGGAGGAAATACTGCCCGCCGGCGAAAACGTCCATATATACGGCACAGCGTTAGATCATATATGGCATATAACAGAATGGACTTTGTTCATCGTCGATGTCGACGGAGATACAAGCATTTCGTATGATGTTTTCAACCTCTGGCAGCTTAACTATGTGGATGTATTCTGGGACGGAGCCTCAGGCGGATATGTCAGCTCATTCATATATCATTGATAACCACGCAAAACTGTTTAGGTTAAACACTAACCCCCGCTTATCGTTTAGCAAACTCGAACTCATCACTTAACTCCTTTGGTATGCCCTTTCCCGCCTGCTGGAGTTTTTTAAGTATAAGATTAAGACGCTGGGCACGCTTTTGACGTTTTGCGCCAAAGCGTGTCAGCGCTTCGTTATAGCGCATATTTTTTGACAGTTGCTCGCGTATCTCAGCATTAAACGGACAAAATGTCATTAGAATACCTAAAGCGATACTGTTTAAACGTGCCATGCCTCTGGACTCGTTTAGCAGCCAAACACCATAGTTTTGAACAAAAACCGTCTTATAATTATTTCTTGCGGCGGACAACTCATTTCTTATCTCAGTCATGGTCTGCATGGCAATGCTTCTGTTATTCATATAAAACTGCAGATAGTCACAGAAATAACTGGTAAGCGACGGATCTGTGAGGTCATTCCATCGTGAACCCTGGACACGCCTGCACATCTCCCAGCGAAACTCACCGACAAGCCGGATAACTAAAGGCTTTAAGTCACCCTCGAGGAAGATAGGCATGAAAATTCGTGCCGGGGTGGTTCGAAGCCTGCCTTCGATTTCCTGCCACATGGAGCCGCGTATGCCGACATTCGGCATAAGAATGAAGTTGGGAATTATTTCAACATTGATAGTCTCGTCCGTCACGCCCAGCTTTTGGTTTGAATAGCGCGTCTCACGATAAAATGCCGAAAAATCTATTGTACGGATTTCATCAATTATGCTCTTAACTTTTTCCGCTGTGACCAGAGTGTTCTCAGGCTCACGTAAAATATTATGGCTTGAATAAACAGGACAAAATCGCGACGGATTTCCGAATGTGACTCTGTTGACGACCGGAAAACAGTTTTCCATCTCATACTTTAAATGCTCGTTTCTATCGGCAAACAGACGCGCTTCTTCCTTGGCGTCAATTTGTTTTTGATTTTTTAAATCACGCAAATATGAAGTAAAGTCCATGTCAAACTCGCTGAGGCTTGGATCCCTTTTCCCCTGATAAATAGAGGTCAGCCATTCGGCAATGGTGAATATTCCGTTTTCCGGGTCTCCCTTATAAGTGTCGGCAATGGAGTACAGGAAGTTTGCGTTCTCATACCCTGCAAGTGTCGCGTCTACATAACCGAAGTTGAGAAACATTTTGATAATAGTCGGTATTGAAGCATCCTCAATACTTTTGACGAAGACGAGCCTGTATACCTGATAAAACAGCTTTGTCAAATCCCTGCGCAAATCACGGGCATCATCCTCAGTGCTGTTCCTGTCGGACAAATCCGTATAATCATGAACACAGCGCATGAAACTTGCGGCAGTAGTTTCATCGCATTCGGAATATTTAAGAATTGTTTCCAATGAATCCAACAGATTTTGATTCACGCCCTGTTCAACCGGAGCCACTTCAGTCACTTCAGAGGAATCCTGAGATGCGCGCCTGTCTTCGAGAGTATCCCAGTAAGTATCAAGACGGCTTTGATAATAATTAGAATCGATACCCGTCATGCCGGAAAGCATCTCAGTCAAAGGAGCCATCAGAGCCTCAATTGCAAAATCCGCTCCCGAAAGCTTTAATGAGCTGAGATGCAGCTCGCTTACAAGTGAAAACAAATCATATCCGCCCTCATGCAGCAGCAATGCCGAAATCCCGCTCAAATACTCATGATAAACATCACAAGCGGCAAGAACCTGTGAAATATCATCAACACATTTTCTAATGAACCCCATTTCGATACCGGGATTGCCGTGAAAGAATTTTTTATGCGCATCAGGGTTTAAATTGTTGATCTCTGTATAATAGCTGTGTACCCAGTCCTCAACAGGGTCATGCCCGGAAAAGCGCATAATCTCATCAAGCCCCGGCAGCTTTTTTGGAACCGAAGCATATGTTTTACTCAAACGGCTATACTCGGCATAAAGGTCGTTGATTGTATCAAACGCGCTGTCGGCATCATGCTTTAACTGCGCCTTGTATTGAAGCAGCTCTGAAATCTGTCGACACATTGACCCGATCATCATGTAGGTGATGTCCGCATTTTTCTGCATCAGCGAATCCAGAGAGCTTATACCGTTGTAGGGAAACGGATGTAAAGTGACATCCGAAATTGCAGTGTAAGTATGCGAATGAACATCCGACATTAAATCGCAAAGCCCTAAAACATCGGTTTTTCCGAATAAAACCGTATGCCCGCCAAACGAACCCTCAACCTCACCTTCAGCAATAAGAGAAATATTCTCAAGCGGCTCACCCTTGCTGTATACCACCGCACCCTCATTAATTACATTTGCAGCCATGCTGAAACCTCGCTTTGTAATATTGTGTTGTTATGATAACAGCTTTTGCAAAAGAACGCAAGAAATGTTGTGGCTAATATAACTAATGCATCAGGCTTTAAGCGCGACGAGGAGTCTGCGTTTTTCGATTTCCAAAGCGAGTATTTTTCACCTCAAAGAGGTGAAAGTGTTAAGCGCCAACGCTATAACTTGAATATAGCTTTGACCAGTAGCGCGCTTGTCTGAGCGACGGTGTTTTTCATCCCTTTAGGAATATTTCATCCCCGTAGGGGTGAAAAGGGTGAAAGGTAATCGTTAAAAATGCAACTCCGGGTGCAAGCGCACAAACCTACCCTCTGAACAGTATCGCTTGCCTAAAATCCCATCCCCGTCACAAAGCTATACACCTTGCTATATGCCTATATGGGTGATAGAATATCAGGAAAAGGTATTTTTAATCCCTTTAGGGTTAAAGTGTATATTTCATCCCCGTAAAAGTGAAAAGAGGTGACAAAGTGATAACATCCGCGGAAAACATTTTTAAACTGACAACAGACAAAACAAGCTACTGGTTTCGAATAACGAAGTTCGGGCATCTGGAGCATATCTACTACGGCACACGCCTGCCGGACGACCAACCCGCAGAACCGCTGATACTTAAACACACAGCTGAGCTGGGAAGCAGCGTAAACTATGACCCCGGCGATGATAAATACTGCCTTGACACGCTCTGTCTTGAATGGACAGGCATCGGCAAAGGAGACTACCGCAACACACCCGCCGAAATAAAAATGCCGGACGGAACATTCACGGCGGATTTCATTTATAAAAGCCACAGGATAACAAACGGCAACATTAAAATGGAAACACTGCCCTCATCCTACGGAAAAGAAGATGATTGCGAAACACTTGAAATCACAATGCAAGACGAAAGTAATAACGTATCCCTGCAGATGTACTACACCGTTTATGCAAAAACCAATGTCTGTACCCGCCGCACTTTAATAAGCAACGGCAATAACGCGCCGCTTACGATACGCAAGCTGATGAGCATGAACATAGATATACCAAACGACGGATACCGCTTAATAACATTTGACGGCGGATGGATAAAAGAAGCAAACAAACACGAACGCCTGTTGTCGTACGGAATACATGTTAACTCATCTACCACGGGAAGCAGCAGCAACCGGCATAATGCAGGATTTATCCTTGCCGCTCAAGGAGCGACAGAAACACATGGCGGTGTATATGGGTTTAACCTCGTATACAGCGGCAACCACTATAGCGCAGTGGAGCTGTCAAACCACGATTTGGTGCGAATCCAGAGCGGTATAAACCCATATTGCTTTGAGTGGACTCTGAAAGAGGGAGAGAGCTTCGAAGCGCCGGAAGCGATAATGAGCTATTCAAATGCAGGCTTTAACGGCTTGTCGCACGGCTTTCATGACTTCATAAACAACCATATAGTAAAAGGTGATTGGAAAGGCCGGGAGCGACCGGTAGTAATAAACAATTGGGAAGCATATTTTTTTAGATTTACCCGGGGAAAACTCCTGAAACTGGCAAGGCGCGCAAAGAAACTCGGTGTTGAGATGTTTGTACTCGACGACGGATGGTTCGGCAAGCGTGACAACGACAAAGCCGGTTTGGGAGATTATAACGTAAACCGCAAAAAGCTGCCCCGGGGGCTGTCAGATTTTTCAAAACGCATACATAAAATGGGTATGAAATTCGGACTCTGGTTTGAACCGGAAATGGTCAATGAAGACAGTGACCTGTATCGTGCCCACCCCGAATACGCCCTTAAAACACTGGGAAAAGAACCGGCGCGGGGGCGCAACCAGCTTGTTTTGGATATGTGCAATCAAAATGTACGTGATTATATCGTCAAAAACGTGACAAACATTTTGGATACGGCAAATGTCGATTATGTAAAATGGGACTACAACCGGCATATAAGCGACGGTAACTCACCCTGTGTTCCGGAACAGGGCAGATTTTTCCACGAGTATATAAAGGGATTATATGATGTACTTGACCGTATTTTTACAACACGACCTCACATACTGTTTGAAAGCTGCAGCAGCGGAGGAAACAGGTTCGATTTGGGAATGCTTTGTTTTTCGCCGCAGATATGGACGTCGGACGACACAGACCCGATAGAAAGACTGAGAATACAAAGCGGGATATCTTACCTTTACCCGCTCTCCGCTATGGGGGCTCACGTATCGGAAGCGCCGCACGTGCAAACGTTGAGAGAAACCCCGATAGCGACGCGCTTTAATGTAGCGGCATTCGGATGCCTTGGATATGAAATGGATTTAAAATTCCTGTCTGATGTCGAGCTGAAGGAAGTAAAGGATCAGATAACATTCTATAAGCAGCACCGCAAGCTTTTCCAATACGGAAAATTCTGGCGCGGGGAAGAGTTTAAGAAAAATAAACATGTCTGGCATGTTGTTGACAAAGATTCCGATACCGGGATAAGCGGTTTTTTCCAGACACAAACGACCGCAAGTGAAGGCTTTGACAGGTTAAGGTTTATGGGGCTGGACGCAGGGCGGAAATACAATGTAAAAACACGCCCGCAAAGAGTATTTATCAAACGCTTCGGCGGGCTGGTTAAGCATATTTTGCCGGTAACACTGGATCCGGGCGGATTTGTCTTGCGAACAGTGGGAAAGCATTATAGTATGAATGACTGTATAGAAACATACACCGGTTACGGTAGTACACTAATGGGGGGAGTATTACTGAACAATCAGTTTGAGGGAACAAATTACAATGAAAACACGCGTCTTTTAGGTGACTTCGGTTCAAATCTGTATATAGTGGAAGCCGCGGACGATAATCCATAAGATACCCGATAAAAACCGGATAAGATACATGATAAGCGTGGATAAACACAGCATAAATAAAGATGTGATTAAATAGAAGCAGGGGGAAAGGAAATTGGAAAAAAGCTACGAAACGCGCAACAGATTTTGTTTTGGACTCGGCACCATAGGCAGGGATATGTTTTATACACTGGTCAGTATGTTTATTATGGTGTATATCACCGAGGCACTGGGCGTTGATAACGGAACTCTTGCGATTATGACAACAATGCTCCTGATTCTGCGTATAATAGATGCGGTGAACGACCCGATAATGGGGTTGATTGTGGACAACACAAAAACGCGATGGGGCAAATTCAAACCGTGGATATTGATCGGTGCTGTGGCAAGTGCGGCAGTGATGGTGTTGATGTTTGCGGACATGGGGCTGACAGGTCTAACCTTCATAGTTGTGTTTGGAGCATGTTATTTTATCTGGGATGTGGCGTTTGGGTTAAATGATGTTGCATACTGGTCAATGATGCCATCATTGTCCACGGATCAGAAAATGCGTGAAAAGATTGGTTCCTTTGCGCGGATATGCGCAAGCATCGGGCTCTTTACGGTAGTGGTAGGAGTGGTGCCGATAACAAATGCGCTGGGTGATGCCTTTGGCAGCAAGACACAAGGATGGTTTATGTTTGCGCTGATAATCGCGGTTGTGATGATAGCGTTCCAATCGATAACATTAATAGGTGTTAAAGAGCCAAAAGGTGTTTTTAAGAAGGAAGAAAACACATCACTGATGCAAATGCTGCGTGTAATCGGAAAAAACGACCAGTTGCTTTGGGTTGCAATTTCCCTGTCTTTGTTTATGATAGGATACACAACAACAACGATATTTGGCGTGCATTTCTTTAAATATGCTTACGGCAATGAGGACACATACTCGATATTTGCGGCAGTTCTCGGCGTTTCGCAGTTGGCGGCGTTTAGTATGTTTACGACCGTAAGCAAACGCATAACAAGACGCAAGCTCTATACATATGCGACAATACTGGTTGTTGCCGGATATATTCTTTTCTTCTTTTCTCCGATGAATATGATATTTATCGGAGCGGCAGGGATGCTTATCTTTGTAGGACAGGCATTTATACAAATACTAATGCTTATGTTCCTTGCCGATACCATCGAATACGGACAGTGGAAATTAGGCAAACGTAACGAAAGCATTACATTTTCCGTGCAGCCGTTCATAAACAAAATCGGCGGAGCTATAGCAAGCGGAGTTCTGGGGCTGACGTTGATTATTTCAGGCATAAACGCAGCGGAAACACCGGAGGATGTAACCCCCGGCGGAATAACGACAATGAAGGTAGCGATGCTGTTGTTCCCGCTGTTGGCAATTGTTACAGGCTATATAATCAACATGAAAAAATTTAAGATTGATGAAAAAAGATATGCGGAAATAATCAACGACTTGAAGGAACGCGGGGATATTGAGGGAGAAGCCGCCGGAAATGAATAATAAATATCAAACCTATGAAATCTTCGATTCTCCGGTTGGTGAATTATTAGTGGAAACCGACGGCACATCGATAGTTCAATTAAAGTCGGAAAGAAAGGCGAATCCAGGAGGTAAAAAGGAAATAAGCCTTATGACCACCAGAGCCGCGGTGCAACTGAGAGAATATTTTAATGGTAAGCGCAAAAATTTTGATTTGCCTTTAAAACCGAATGGCACAAACTTCCAGCGTCAGGTATGGGATGCACTTATGGAAATCCCGTATGGCGAAACCGGAAGCTATAAGCAAATCGCACAGGCAATAGATAACCCGGACGCATACCGTGCAGTGGGGAATGCAAACAACAGAAACCCGATATGGATAATGATTCCGTGTCATCGTGTAATCGGCGCGGACGGAACACTCACAGGCTACGGCGGCGGCTTGGAAATGAAACAAATACTGTTAAATATTGAGAAGGGAAATAAGCGGGAAAGTATATGAAAGTGATTCTTAAAACAGACGGGCTGAGCAAAACCTTCCGCCTGTCGGCGAAACAACAGAAGCTGCAAAACACAAAAAAGAAAATCATCACAGCAGTTGACGATTTATCCTTCGAAGCCTACGAGGGGGAGATATTCGGCTTACTGGGACCGAACGGCGCAGGAAAAACAACAACACTGCGTATCTTGGCGACAATAATAAAAGCGGATAAAGGCGATGCGTTTATAGATGGTTCAAGCGTTAAAAACGAACCTGATATTGTAAGGTCAAAAATCGGATTTCTAACGAGCGAGCTGAAGCTTGAGGACTTCTTTACGCCAAACTATCTGTACGATTTTTTCTCAAAGCTCCACCACATTGACCCGGCAATTAGTGAGGCGCGCAAGCGGGAATTATTTGCCAGATTCGGTATTGACGAGTTTGCGGAGGTCAAAGTGGCAAATCTTTCGACAGGCATGAAGCAGAAAGCGTCGCTGGTCATATCAATAGTCCATGACCCGAACATAATAATATTTGATGAACCGACAAACGGGCTTGATGTCTTAACGGCAAGAGTGGTCACAGACTTTTTATCAGAGCTTAAAGAGCGGGGGAAAACCATAATCGTATCAACGCACATATTCAGCCTTGTCGAAAGACTGTGCGACAGAGCGGGAATCATCATAAACGGGAAAATGATTGTTTGCGACACACTGGAGAACTTAACTGCGGAAAAATCACTTGAGGACACATTCTTTGACCTCTATGCGGAAAGTGTGGGAGGTGAAGCATTATGAAAAACATTCTGACGATAATGTCGAAAGAGTTTGCGCGCTTTTTTACCGACAAGCGAATGATATTAATGACCATTTTACCCGCAATTCTTATATATGTTGTTTACTCGTTTATGGGAACTATGGTGGAAAGGACATTCGGGGCGAGCGAAGACCATACTCCGTGGATATATGCGGTCAACGCGCCGGACTCGATAACCCGGAAAATGCAGGCTGAAGGCATTAGCATATACCATATAGAAATGCTGGAAGTCGAAGCATCAAAAGACAAAATCAAAAACAGGGAAGCAGACCTGCTGATGATATTCCCGGAGAATTTCGATGCGATTGTTGATGCATTCGATGTCCGGACCGCAACAGGGCCTGCGCCGAATATAGAGATATATTACATGTCGACCGAGCCTAATTCACAAATAGTATATTTATCGGTTGTTGAAAAACTTGATGAGTATGAAGAATCACTGGCAAATAAATTCGACATAAACAGAGGTATCGAAAATGATTTGGCAACACCGGAAGCAGTTATGGCAAACATAATATCAACAATGATGCCGATGCTGCTTATGGTATTCCTTTACTCAGGCTGTATGGGACTGGCGCTTGAGTCGATTACCGGGGAAAAAGAGCGCGGGACACTCGCGACGCTGCTTGTATCGCCGCTTAAGCGAAGCGAGCTGGCGATAGGAAAGATACTGAGCCTTGCGGCACTCTCATTCTTATCGGGATTAGTCACGGCTGTTGCGACCATAATGGCACTGCCGAATCTCATGGGAGGCGGAGCAGGCGGAGTTCTCGATGTGGCAATTTACAGACCGGCGGACTATGCATTTCTGGCGTTTATTATACTATCAACATTATTGCTGATGGTTGCGATGATATCTATCGTATCCGCGTTTTCTAGAACTGTTAAGGAAGCGGGACAAGCCGCAATGCCGCTTATGATTATTGTAATGCTGGTGGGAGTCTCCGGCATGTTCGGAGGCGGAGCGCAGACAGACCCGATATACTATCTGGTACCGCTATATGGAAGCGTACAAAGCATGAGCGGCATCTTCTCGATGAACTACGAACCTGTCAACATAATAATTGCATGCCTGAGCAGCATAGTATACGCCGGATTAGGTGGATTTGTACTGACGAAAATGTTCAACAACGAAAAAGTCATGTTCTCAAGATAAAAATGTAAAGATTACTGTCAGCATCAAGCTAGAAGCGCGATGAGGAGTCTGTGTTTTTCGATTTCCAAAGCGAGTTTGCGGAGCTGTTTGAGCGACGAAATCGGTAAAAATACAACTCCGAATGCAAGCGCACATCATGCCTTAGTGCCTTTTACCCCGCTTACCTCTTCACAAAATGATAAAAATGTGGTAAAATACAGAGTTGAAGAGGGAAATCAGTTGAGGTAATGAAAAGTGCGGAAACTGTTCGGTACAAAATCCGGGAAAAAAACCGGCATCAGGTCAGGCACAAACCAGGGAAATAAAACCGGAGGGAAGCCCGACAACGAACCCGGTAACAACCCCGGTACTGAGTCCGGCAAAAAACCCGAAGCTAACTATACCGCAACAACCGAAAGAAAACCGGACACAGTAGTAAAACAAAACAAAAAAAGAAACCGCCCGCTGCGCCGGGGGCATATCATATATGCCTCTCTGGCGATAGTCGGCGTTTTCTTTGCAGCAGCGGCATTGCGTGTAATTTTTGGCGACCTGCTCGAGGATGCAAGCGCATATTCCGAGTATGAGCAGTTGAGCGATATCTTCCATAACCCCGGTCGCCAGACCCAGAATCTTAATCCAACACCCGCCGCTAATAATACTTACTTGGATCCCCTGGAGGATGATGCGGAAGGTGTTGACGATCTACGCGCTCTCACGATGGATGAGCTTGCAGCCTTAAACCGGGATTTTAAAGGCTGGATGACCATAGGGAGCATTATAGACTATCCCGTTGTGCGCGGGAACGACAACAGCAAATACCTCAACACGACATTTATGGGAAGCCGAAACACAGCAGGAGCAATCTTCATGGACTACCGTCATATAAACGGCTTTGATGAACAGGTATGTATCATTTACGGACACAACACGAGAGACGGGTCAATGTTTTCGCCGCTTGTACGGTACCTTGAACCTGCATTTCTGCAAAGCAACCCTAACATAAGCATAACAACCCGTGATGGCAGAAAACTGACCTACAGAATATTTGCTGCAACTCTGACAGACGCGTGGGACATTGCATATACCGTAGGGCTGTCGGACAGCGGAAGAGCAAACGAAGTATTTCCCAACGCACCGCAAAATGCGAGCCGCTTTTTACTCCTTTCAACATGTACAAGAGGCGGGAGTGACGACGAGCGGGTATTGGTCTTTGCAGCGTTGGTATAATCGCTCATGTAAAATATTGACACTCGGCAACTGCCTTTATCAGCGGGCTTGAGCAGACTCTTATCAAGACAGCTTCTTTAAATCCTCGAGAAACTCGTTAATTATAACCTCCTGTGTAGCCCAGGAAGTAAGCAACCGCGCCGCTGTTTTACCGTCCTGCATTTGTCGGCAGTAAAAACCGTATGATTCTTGCAGCTTATCTGCAAGACCGGCAGGAAACAACGGGAAAAGCAGATTAGTTTCAACAGGGTATAAAAAATCGTAACCTAAAGCAGATATACCCTCCGCAAGCATCCTTGCCATGCTGTTTGAATGCGCGGCAAGCTTATCATACAGGTCATCGGTAAAAAGCGCTTCAAACTGCACACCTATGACAGCCGTCTTGGCAAGTAAAGCACCGCGTTGCTTCAGGTGGTGACGGAAATCCTCTTTCAAGCTCCCGTTGCAGATAACTATTGCCTCGCCGAAAAGAGCTCCGTTTTTTGTGCCGCCTATGAAGAAGACATCTGTTAAAACCGCAAGATCGCTGTAGGAGAAATCACACACACAACTGTTCAAAGCCGCACCAAGCCTTGCGCCGTCGATATAAAGATAAAGCGAATTGCTTCTGCAATACTCAGAAAGCGCCGTGAGCTCAGCCCTTTTATAGACCGTACCACATTCGGAGGATAACGAAATATATACAAGACGGGGCTTTACCATATGCTCATCACCTGAATGCTCCGCAACGACAGACTCTATATCGGAAACGCAAAGCTTACCGTTAATCCCCGTGCGGGTGCATATTTTATGTCCCGTCGCTTCAATAGCCCCGGCCTCATGCACAAAAATATGGCCGCTCTCCGCTGCGACAACGGCCTCATGCGGACGAAGAGCCGAAGAAATCACTACCAGATTTGCATGCGTACCGCCGGAAATGAAATGAACATCCGCGCAGGGCGCATCTAACTGTTTGCGAATAAGCTCTGCAGCTCCGGCGGAATAACTGTCAAGCCCGTACCCTTCAAACTGTATAGTGCCGGTTGCCGACAGAGCTTCTAAAACCTTGGGATGCGCCATCTCGCTGTAATCATTCTTAAAACTGTATTTAATAATAACACCAACCTCCTTTAAAAATTGGGAAACCCGAACAAAAATAAAGCAGAACCATTGCTGTGACGAGAAAAGAGCTGCTGTATGAGCAAAAAAACCATTATTGTAATTATAATATTGCTCGCAATAATACTGGCTATGGGCATAGCCGTCGGTGTTGCCGTATGCCGCCAGTCTGACGAAGACTCATCCTCAACACCGCCTCCGGATATTGTTGAGAACACCCCGGAACCTACATCCGGGATAATCGAGGTTGAGAGCATAACAATACAGCTCGAGAGCGATGTAATAGTGAGAGGCGAGAGATTCTGGCCCGAAGTCATTATACAGCCGGCCAACGCAACTGACAAGTTTTTTGAAATACACTCCGACAATGAGATGGTTCTGCGTCAGAGGGGCAATCATTGGATAGCTGTGGAAGCCGGTACGGCGAACATAATAGCTACAACCATGAATGGTGTCACAGCCACGATTGAAGTTACGATTGTAGCGCCCGATCTGGAATCAATAGAATTCATTGACAGCGATATAACAATGATACTCGATGATGTTGTGCAATTGATGCCGATATTTTCCCCCGAGAACCCGTTTCTGGAAGAGCCGATTCGATACACATCAGACAGGTCAAGCGTCGCAACAGTTTCGGAGGACGGGAAAATCACCGCCGTAGGTCCCGGCACAGCGACGATAAAAGGAACCGTCGGAGAAATCAGCGCTGAGATTAAAGTCACCGTAATAATACCGGTCAGAAGCATTAATGTCATTATGAACCGTCGTGTATACAGTATCGGTGACCAGGCGGAGTTCAAAATTGAATTAACTCCGGCAAACGCTACAAATGCAGATGTTACAGTCAGCTTCAGCGGTGCGCCCGTAACATCCACGGGAGACAACACATTCATATGCGAATCCGCCGGTGAAGTAAAAATTACCTTCACTGCCCAAAACGGAAGTACGGTAGAACTTACAATCCATGTGTACAACCTGGCTGTTCTCACGGAAGAAGTACACAGGCTGACAAATATCGAAAGAGGAAATGCCGGGCTTTCGAATCTTGGGAGAAATCAACCGCTTACCCAAACTGCTTTAGTGCGAGCGCGGGAAACGATTACATACTTCTCGCACACAAGACCCGATGGCAGAGAATTCTTTACAGCATTTGCAGAAAATAATGTTCAATACCGTTTTGCCGGTGAAAACTTAGCCGCCGGGCAAACGACTCCGGCGGAAGTAGTAAGGTCCTGGATGGATTCTCCCGGACATCGCGAGAATATAGTAAACGGAGAGTTTAACAACATGGGCGTAGGGGTAGTCATGGACAATGACGGCAGAATATACTGGACACAAACCTTTACGGACTAAAAGCAACCGGACTTACTTATACAGTATCAACGCTATCATTTCAAGTGTGATGGTACCGATGTTTTTAACTGAATGCCCCTCACCGCTTCGCGTTAAAACGCTGTCTCCCGCAGAGAGTTTGACCGGCTCGCCATTGTCGGAAATCTCGGCCTCTCCGCTGATTATATAAAAAGACTCCATCTCGCCATCATGTATATGATGACCGATTGAACATCCGGGCTCCAGTATAATTCTGGCATAAAGCCGCCCCTTGTCATATAACTCTTCAGGCGAGAGAAGATGCTCAATAACCACAGTGCCTTCTCCGCCGCGCATATTTTCATTTTGCTGTATCCGGTAAGCGGTCTTTCTCTTTATCATGCGACTGACCATCCCTTCCAAGACAATAATATATAGATAAACGGACACCCCACAGGCAGCATTAACCTCTGGAAAGCCCGTTTATTCTTTTTTTGGTTTTTTCCTCATAAAGCACACTGTCGGCACTCAGCATTGCTGCTTCAAAGCACTCATTTGTGGTATCCGCAAGCACGACATTACCAATACATGCGGATATAACGTAAGGGTGAAGCTTTTTACTGTTATACCTGTCAAGCTCATCGCGGATTCGTTTTACAACCTGTTCGCCGTCCCTCTCAGACTTTACCGATGAAAAGACAACAAACTCATCTCCGCCTATTCTGCCGATTATATCCTCTTCGCGCAGTGTATCCTTAAGGATATTGGCAAAAGCTGAAATCGCGGCATCTCCCTCCTTGTGACCATAGGTATCGTTAATGTTCTTCAAGCCATCCATATCCATAAACATTACATAAGGCATTCTTTCCGAATCCCTGCTCAAATGCGGTATTCTTGAGTACGCATACTGGAAGAAACCCCTTCTGTTCAATAGACCCGACAACTCGTCGGTTATTGACAGAGTTTGGATTTTTGACATAAGCTCTGCGCCCTTTAACGCTGTTGAAATGTTAATCCGCAAAGTCTCATATGCCTCGACAGGAGTTTGAGTGTCATACGATAAAAGTAAAACACCCGCTTCCTCATCTCTGAAGTACAATGGGATAAAGAATAAAGCGCGGCGCTCACGTTCAAAATCAAAACTGTCAATTGTTGAATAATCAGAAAATAATATTGGATTCCAAGTATTGTGCGAAATATTAAATTTCCTGTCGCCGTCAAACCCGATTAATGTTTTTATCGACCGGTCGGCATCAGGCTCGGTACTCTTCACAGGGGTGCGATATAAGCCTATTAATGTGGTATTTAACGAAAGCTCGGGAAATAACCTGTATAGCTCCTCGGCAAGGGAATCAACATCAAACAGGATAATAAGGTTGTTTACCACTCTTCTCAGGATTACACGGGTGTCGCTCAGATGAAATTCGTTTGTCTTTTCATCCTTGAGGCAAATATCATAAACAAGAGTTGTCGCATAAAACAGTGTTGATAAGGTAGTATGAAGGCAATCGACCTCTCCGGCATAACACTCAACGCTCGCCGAAAGCTGGTTTAAAGCCTCGTACCACAACGAAAAATCCATGGAATAATGGCTGAAGCTGACCAGTACATCATCAAACAGATGCAGAAACTTGTCCCTGTCAAACGGTTTGTCCTTTAGCGTATCAATTAACCCCGCGACCCACGTTTTAACCTGTTGCTGCGGAACAGTATTCTTGAATAGTTGAATTATATTCCGCAATGCAAATGAAGCGAGAGAATCACCCTCAGCCGGGGCATCCTCCCGCTTTAATTCCTTTACAGAAAAAACCTTTTCATAGCATCCGCAAGACTGGCGCGGCATAAAAACCGGGGCAACATATTTTACATCCCCCACCTGCTCGCCATTTATTATCTTACACAAGGTTTCCGCACTTGCCGACCCGATTTCAAAGAAGCCCTGCCGTACCGTACTCATTGAGGGAATAAAGGTTGCTGAAGCCCGGTCATCATTAAAGCCCGTCACAGCAACATCTGTCGGGACAGCAATCTTACGGTTTTTTAACTCGCTCAAAACGCCGATAGCTGTCTCATCATCGCTTGCGACTATCGCATCGGCGGAGAGCTTGCGCTTATCCATCAATTCGGCAACTGCATTGCTTCCGCTTTCCCTGCTGAAATTCCCCGGCAAAACGTATCCTTCATCATAAATGATTCCGTTTGCAGCCAGTGCATTTTTGTATCCCAAAAGGCGATCCTCCGCTTCCGGATGCCCGTCAGGACCCTTTATAAATGCGATTTTCTTTTTTCCGTGTACCCGGATTAAATGCTCGACCGCATCGTATATCCCCGCTACGTTATCTACTAAAACCGAAGGAATGCCGGGCATCGGATAAGAGATTGAAACCGCGGGAATGTGTGAGGGAACACCGGATATATAATCCGTGAAACTGTTGATATCAATGTGCTTGGTTAAAAATCCGGCAAAAAGAATCAATCCATCCAGAGACTTGCTGCACCTTATAGTGTCAAAGCATGTTTCCAGGTGTAAAGCAACATCATCATCTGTTGATTGATAAGTTCCGAAATACGCAGTCAAATGAATGTCGTTTACTCTCGCATAGTCGTATATACCATTCCAAATTGAACATAGGCAGGCATTATCAGTCGTGGTAAATAAAACACCAAAATGAAGTCGTTTCTTTTTGTTCATACCGCCACCACCCTTACCGCAAATCCCCCGTAAGCACTGTAACATTAACACAACTTGTCATGAAAGGCAATACATTCGGGCCTGTCTTTTAGCGAACTTGTGCCGGTATTAGATTATTGTCTGCTCAAATGTTAAAAGCGCTGCTATTTTCATCCCAAAATAGGATTATATGTAACAAACCCCGAAAGCCATTTTACAAAAAACGACCTCGCTGACCTTAAATCAGCGAAGCCGTTATAAATGGATATAACTAAATTTACTTATCTGTTATCAAACTGTTATCACCGCTTAAAATCTACCAGCGCAACCCCTTGCACCGCAGGCCTCACCACAAACTAACCCATCACTCGAACTCAACAGTAGCCGGTGGCTTGTTAGTTATATCATAGACCACCCGGGTAACACCGGGTATTTCACCTGTTATCCTCTCAGACACACGCGAAAGCAAATCGTATGGCAGATGAACATAACTTGCCGTCATAAAATCCTCCGAGGCCACCGCCCTGAGGGCGATAATATAGCCATAGGCACGCGCATTGCCGGAAATACCCACAGAGCGCGTATCCGTCAGAGCCGCAAAATACTGACTTGGCCGCAAATCAGAAGATACAACCTCCTCGCGGAAAATCGCATCAGCCTCTCTAAGGATATCCAGCTTCTCTTTTGTTATCTCTCCGATGCAGCGCACAGCAAGCCCCGGCCCCGGGAACGGCTGCCGCTCCGTAAAAGCTGCGGGCAAACCGAGCAGCCACCCCAAAGTACGCACCTCGGTCTTTTTCAAAGCCCGTAAAGGCTCAACAAGATCTTTAAACTCCATTACCTCGGGCAAACCGCCGACATTATGATGGCTCTTAATTACGACGGAATCCTTTGTGCCGGATTCAACAACATCGGCAAGGATAGTACCCTGAGCAAGATAATCCACACCCGGCAATTTCCTTGCGCCTTCTTCGAAAACGCGGATAAACTCCTCTCCGATAATCTTGCGCTTATCCTCCGGGTCAACAACTCCGCTAAGCCGTGCCAGAAAGCGCTCTTGCGCATTGATTCGGAAAAGATTCAAATCGCGGCAGCCAAACGCAGCTTCAACCTCATCACCCTCGCCTTTGCGCATGAGACCATGATCGACAAAGATACAATGCAGCCTGCCGGGAACAGCCTTTGCCAAAAGAGCCGCGCAAACAGAAGAATCAACACCGCCGGACAGTGCGAGAAGCACATTGCCGGAGCCTACATGAGCCCGTATAACTTCTATCGCCCTTGACTCAAACTTTTCGATATCCAGTTCGTCGCTTGTCCTAAGCGCATCATATCTGTTACTCATTTAAATATCCGTTCCTTTCGATATTTCTAAATCAGCAGGGCTGGTTGTGAACAAAACATCCCTTAAATCTACCCGAAGTCTCCATAGAAATACATTTTTCTGTATTGTATCAAACTTGGTATAAAAAAAACAGTGTGAAATTATACAAAACTGTTGACCTTGATGTAATTGTTGTGTTATAATCCACGTTACCTGTCGGCAGACGGGTTCATTTTTCGAGCGGAAAATAAAAAGGACCCTCACTCTGTCAATACAAACAGGGAGGCTTAATACTAAGGAGGTGCCGCGATGAGAATAAAAGTAACCCTAAGATGCAACGAGTGCAAGCAACGAAACTATAATACAACAAAAAACAAAAAAAATACCCCCGACCGGCTGGAAATGAACAAATACTGCCGGTTCTGCCGCAAGCATACAGTACACAATGAAACAAAATAAGCGGGAGGATAATAAAAATGCCGGATGATAAAATAGAAAAACTCGATACTCCCGACCAAACAAGCCTTAAAACAACTGCGCGATCAAAAAAACGCAGGATAAAAGGCAGCAACCGCTTCGCCAGATGGTTTCGCGAAATGCGCAGTGAACTGAAAAAGGTGGTTTGGCCAACACCTAAGCAAATAGTTAACAACACTTTTGTTGCGCTGACTGTTATGACATGCGCGGCAATTGCGATTTGGGCGCTGGATTACGCTGCCGGACAAATATTTGTGGCAATTATAGAATTTGTCCCAAGATTGATTCAAGGGTGGTAGCGGCAATGTCTGATGAAGCAAGATGGTATGTAGTACATACTTACTCCGGTTACGAAAACGCCGTTGCGGCAACAATTGAAAAAGCCGCAGAAAACAGAAAAATGCTGGATCAAATCCTCGAAGTTAAGATACCGACAGAAACCGTGACGGAGATACATGAGAACACAACAAAAACGGTCGAACGCAAAACGTTTCCGGGTTACGTTTTAATTAAGATGATTATGAATGACGTAAGCTGGCATCTTGTTCGCAACGTACGCGGAGTTACGGGCTTTGTAGGCTCGGCAAATAAAGCAATCCCATTGTCCGAGGAAGAAATATTCAACCTTGGCATCGAACGGCATGAAATCGTAGTTGGGTTTGAAGTAGGAAGTACGGTCAAGGTAGTAGACGGACCGCTTGAAGGATTCCTCGGAACGGTCGAGGAGATAGAATTTGACAAGAGCAGAGTGCGTGTAATTGTTTCAATGTTCGGGCGCGAAACACCCGTAGATTTGGATTTCGACCAAATAGAACCTGTAGAATGATTTAAATCGTATTAGCAAAGACATCCGGCTAAACGATTTGCGAATCACGTGGGAGGAGCGTTTCACACGCTCCGACACAATCACCACATTATTTTTAGGAGGTGCACGTAAGTGGCACAGAAAGCAGTAGGAGTTATCAAGCTCCAAATACCGGCCGGTAAAGCAACACCGGCACCACCCGTCGGACCGGCGCTCGGTCAGCACGGTGTCAACATAGGTCAGTTCACAAAGGATTTTAACGAGCGCACTAAAAATGACGAAGGGTTAATAATCCCGGTAGTCATCACAGTCTATGCGGACCGCAGTTTTTCTTTTATAACAAAGACGCCCCCGGCAGCCGTACTGCTGAAAAAAGCGTGTAACCTTGAAAAAGCCTCAGGCGAGCCGCACATCAATAAGGTTGCCACAGTATCCAAGGACGATGTCCGTAAGATCGCCGAATTAAAAATGCCCGACCTCAACGCAGCGGATATAGAAACTGCAATGAGCATGGTCGAAGGAACTGCGCGCAGCATGGGCATTACGGTATCGGAGGGCTAAGACATGTTTAGAGGAAAAAATTATAAAGAGAGCGCAAAGCTTGTTGACAGAAGCATTTTGTACGACCCGGCGGATGCCTTTGACCTTGTAATAAAAGCTTCAAAAGCGAAATTCGACGAAACAGTCGAGCTGCACATTAAGCTTGGTGTCGATTCACGCCACGCAGACCAGCAGGTTCGCGGTGCCATTGTGCTTCCGCACGGAACAGGTAAAACCCGCAGAGTATTAGTATTTTGCAAGGAAGAACGAGTACAGGAAGCTCTTGATGCAGGAGCCGATTTTGCCGGCGGACAGGATTTGGTTGATCGTATCCAGAAAGAGAACTTCTTCGATTATGACGTAGTAGTTGCAACACCGGATATGATGAGTATAGTCGGACGCCTCGGTAAGGTACTCGGCCCGAAAGGGTTAATGCCGACACCAAAAGCGGGAACGGTAACACCGAATATCGCGCAGGCTATTTCAGAAATAAAAGCCGGTAAAATCGAATACCGCCTCGATAAAACAAACATAATCCACTGCCCGATAGGAAAAGTCTCCTTCGGAACAGAAAAACTCGTCGACAACTATCAGACACTACTCGACGCAGTAACAAAAGCAAAACCCGCCGCCGCAAAAGGCCAATACATAAGAAGCTGCGTAACAGCTTCCACAATGGGTCCGGGTGTAAAGATTAACGCACTGAAGCAGGCATAAAAAAACAATCGCTCCCATCAGGGAGCGGCTGCTTTAAGTGAAAACGGGGACATTCCTTCTATAGGAGGAGTGTCCCCTTATCGCGCATCCTGCTACTCCAACGGTATAACCACACCATCATAAACAACTGCTGCAAGATTCCTTACATCAAGCACATTAATTGCTGAGATTTTTAGCGAAAGCGTCGCCTCACCATCGACCCATCCACCCTTTGCCCCATCACTTATATAAAAGACTTCATTTCCCTCAATATCATATATTGCTCCATGATATGCTCCTATAATAAACCAGTTGGAATTTTCGTCTGCCTCAATGACTTGAATAATTCGTAATGCTCCCCCGCCGTTTATAAACCCCAACTTATTTCCGTCACCATCAAAAATGTCAATAGTAGCATTGTGTATTCTCAACTCCTTGCCATTTATATTAATAAAGGAGACATGATTAGTAACGTCTTCAAAAGGATTTGACCAGGGTGCGAGGGGCTCAGGTCCTTCGGAATATATAGAAACAGCAAACGGATTGATACTCACCTTTGTTATTGTATTACCATTATCAAGCAAAACATCAGGATAAACAGTTACCGCATTGACTAAAGCGAGTTTATCTACAACAAAACGAATCTCAATGCGAACAGGTAAAGTCCGTGTATTTTCATAGCTGCCGAGCCACTCAAGGCGTGTGAATGATATGGTAAATTCGTCGCCTTCATTAATACTTCCGTCTATATCTGTGAGTCTGTATATTATAGTTCTCGTGTATTCACTTGTATAAGAATTTGATGATTGCTGCCAGTCGCATCTGACCCATTTGTCCAGTGTGTGGTTGAATAAAGTCTTTCCTGAACCGGGCCAAAGAACAATAGAAAGATCATCACCGAATATCGGCTCATCGGCTGTGACTTCGATTGCAAGCAGTATTGACAAATCATCAGCATATAACCCGGCGATTTCAAAGTTAACACCCTCTATAGTGTTCTCAACAATGTTGTAGTTGATCACATCATGCGCTCCTTCAACTACGATATCATCCTCCCCGAAGAAAAATCGCGCAATCGCCGTGTAGTCCCAGTCGTTCACCGCACCTGCAGTTATTGTCACACCCATAAGCGACACTGCTATAACAACAGCAACAAGTGTATTGCGAAATTTAACACGCTGCCTGATTTGAACTCTGCTGACGACCGCATCAGCAAGGGCTTCGTTACTTTTTCCCGGCTTTATACCGTCAAACATTTCAATGTAGTTACTCATAAACAGAAAACCTCCCTGTTACCAATAATTTGTGTCTTTAACTTACTTCGCGCTCTGCCGAGTCTGGTCGTTACCGTACTCTCCGGTATTTTCAACATCCTCGCAATTTCTGCAGTAGTGTACCCCTCATAATAATGCAGATAAATCACAGCGCGGTAATTTGGCTTCAGCTCCAATATATACTCACATAAAGTACTCTCGCTCTCCTTGCTGTCATCACCGGTGCTGCCATTTGCCGGGATATTCTCATCAAGCTCTGTACGCCTCTTAAACCATGCAGACTTTCGCATATCCTTAAAGAGATTAATCGTAACACGGATAAGGAACGCTTTTTTATGCTCATCGCTTGAGAAACTCTTTTTATACATATAAAGACGCATAAAAGCATCCTGCGTAATATCGTCAGCATCGAACCGGTTACCCGTGCAACTGAAAGCAAGACGATAAACCATTTCGTGGTAGGCTGCAATATCTGCGCAAAGTTGTTCTCGTGACATCAAAGACCTCCGGTTACTTAATAGAACGTTCTGATATATATACGATTATAACTGCCGTATTGTCTCAAAAAAATATCCCCCAATCGGGGGATATAAAATTATATCAACTGCTGCTCATTAATAATAAGCTTAAACTCCAAATTGAGCTTTTCCGCGGCTTTCCGGCACATTATCATCCGCCCGAGGAATATTTCAAAATAATCCATGACCGAACTGTATTTAAGGTCAACGGTCAATTTCAGCTTTATAAGAGTTCGCTCCTCATTTATTTTCAGCACCGATTTTCTGACGGAGTAGTTTACCCTGTCGTGGATGTCGAAGCTTGGTATATCTGTGTTTCTCACGCGTGAGCGGCGGACATCCGATTTATCTGCCAGAATTAAAGCAGCACAAACGTGATTGACCGGAACTCCGGTACCCTCGTCATGGTTTCCGATTGCAGTTGTAATTGTCGCAATCTCTGCGGCGTTAAAGCCGATATGATCGAGAATGCGAAAAGCCATAACTGCACCGGAAAGTGAGTGGTTGTCCCTGTTTACAAGATTGCCGATATCATGCAAATACCCCGATATCTGCGCAAGCTCCACATCACGCTCCGGATAACCGAGCGTTCTCAGGATATACCCGGCATCCTCCGCTGTTCTCGTAACATGCGCAAAACTATGCTCGGTGAAGCCAAGCGCACAAAGAGATTCGTCTGCTTTTGTAATATAAGTGTTTATATCCCCGTTGCTTTTTATATCCTGAAATGTCAACATATGATTTATTTACCTCCCGGTATTATAGTGTTATAATAACCCCACGCAGTTGGCGTTAGCACTGAAAGGGCGTGGATATTTATGTCAGGAGACGGGTTGATGCATATATACTACGGTGACGGCAAGGGTAAAACCACCGCCGCTTTAGGACTCGCGCTTAGAGCTGCCGGATACGGGAAAAACGTTGTTATAGTACAGTTCTTGAAAAGTAGAATCTGCGGGGAACACAACTCATTACCGCAGCTACCGAACATAACGATAATATGTGGAAAACCTGCCGGAGGAAAATTCGTCCGTGACATGAACGATGAAGAAAAGCGGGAAACAAAAGCATCGCATGATAAGAGCCTGATAGCCGCTCTTGAGCTGGTTGAAGGAGGGCTGTGCGATCTTCTGGTATTGGACGAAGCCATTGACGCGCAAAAGCTTGGGGTTCTCGATGCAGGGATTATAGAAGGATTGATACATAATAAACCGGCATCGCTGGAACTGGTCATAACAGGGCATAGCGCTGATGAAAAACTGCTGGAGTGCGCGGATTACGCAACGGAAATGATTAAACGCAAACATCCGTATGATAGAGGCATAAATGCAAGACATGGTATAGAGTATTGATTGTACCATAAAAAGATACGATAATGAAAGTAAAAAGCGTAGCTGCACAAGCAAATTGCATCAAAAGTATTGCAAAGAAATGCGGTGTATGTTACAATCCCTAGGCTATAGCATGGTGGGTGTAGCTCAGTTGGTTAGAGCACTGGATTGTGGTTCCAGGGGTCGTGGGTTCGAATCCCATCATCCACCCCATTTTTTCTCATTCTCCACCCTAAACAGCAAACAAACTCATTGTCCTCCCAACACTTCACTTCCTTATATTGGGCTGTCGCCAAGCGGTAAGGCACCAGACTTTGACTCTGGCATTCGTTGGTTCAAATCCAGCCAGCCCAGCCAACCTGTAACCTCTGCAATCACTACGATTGCGGGGGTTCTTGGTTTGGCTGAAACTGCTGAAAAAGGTCTTCTTTTGTGCTTTTCTAACGCTTTTTCTAACCAATACGTTAGAAATCAAGTTTATTGCCCATCGAAGATGCCATATTTTTTTTCGCTTTATCTTCAAGATGTCCGTAGATATCTGCAGTAGTTGCATATATACTATGCCCTAGCCATTCTTGAATTTCCTTTATTGAATGGCCCATCTTTAAAAGTATACTAGCCGCGCTGTGACGCAAGTCGTGAAATCGGATTCTAGGAAGCGATGACCTGCTAAGCACTTTTATAAAGCGGTCTGTAATGTAGGTGGGTTTGAAAGGTTCACCGTTTTCCCATTTGCAAACATAGTCATTATCATTATAACAACTACCGAGTAATTTCTTCTGTTTAGCCTGCTTTTTTTGCAATTTAAGCAAGAACTTTTTCATTGGTGCTTTAAGTGGAAGCATTCTGTGGCTTGCATCATTTTTTGTGCATTTTTCTTTATCCATAGCTGCTGTCTTACCGCAGCGTACAACAGTATCCTGCACAGTCAATGACTTTGCATTAAAATCAATGTGTGACCATTTTAACCCCAAAGCCTCTGACCTACGAAAACCGTAGAACGCGGTGAGTACAACTACCGGGTACATGTCTGGATGACTTCTGGCAAGATTAAGGGGATTAACAGTAATGAAATGTTGAGGCGGTTGCTCTTTTTATTGTGAAAAAATAAACGCTATAATAGGTAGCTCTCTTAAAATTCGATTGCCGATTGACAGCAGTATGTATTTGAAGTACAATGTCATTACAATATTCCTTTATACTGGAGGGCGACAAAATGCCGCAAACAGCATTGATACAGGTGAGAGTAGATAGAGATTTAAAAGATGAAATGGATGAAA